>Ga0123356_10000520_pt1 | contig 42824 bp, 34 predicted proteins | sample TergutEmb28metaG_2_FD_92546 | JGI IMG/M metagenome (GOLD analysis project Ga0123356, IMG submission 92546) | Embiratermes neotenicus P3 segment gut microbial communities from Petit-Saut dam, French Guiana - Emb289 P3 | ecosystem: Host-associated > Arthropoda: Insects > Digestive system > Gut ...
AAAAAACTAAAAGGCCAACAAGGTGTTGGGGTTATGGAATAAAAAAATTAAATTATGCCACCGCCCCCTTTTTTTTAAAAATAAATAATTACCCCCCCCCCCCCCCCGTGTAAAGCGTTTTTATTTTTAACGTTAAGCACAAATAAAACTCGTAGATTACTCTTAAATCATTTGATAATCATTTTTTATCACTTTTGGATAATTGCCCTTGCCCTTAAGCGCTACGTATTTACGTTTTCGCTGAATAGCAATTTTATTGTTTCTCAAAGCCAGTTCAAATGTATTCGTCAATGTGTAAACACTTTTTATAAAAAACCAACTACCTTAATGAAGGGAGAAGTATGAGAAGAATTTTAATTCTCACAAGAGCGGTAACTATGGTCTTTGCGCTGACCGCATCTTTTTCGGCGGCTGTGGCACAGATTCCAATACTTTATGATGCTGAGAGTGGTCAAGGTGACTTTTCAAGCTGGTATGCGAGAGGCGCTGTGTGGGATGCTGCTCAAGAGGGCCGGCCTAACGGATATCGTCAAGGGAATCTTACGTTACCCAAACCCAATCCTACTTATATCGATACTATCGTTGGATTTGTATGGACATCTGACGGTCTTGGACAATATGATATCAGCGAAGATGAAGGCTATTACGGTATTTCTATAACCTATACTTTAACAGGTGAACCTTTAGGCGTCAGCATAGCATCGCCTCGAAACGGCAGTAACCTCGGATGGAATTTCTTTCGGTATGTACTGCCGCCTGTCTCGCAGCCGTTGACTATAAATATTCCGTGGCGTCTGTTTGCGCAGGAGGATTGGGGCGACGATTATATAGAAGGCGACATGGACTTGGTATTAAAGACCAGTCTCGGAGTTATGTTTCAAGGCAAGGAGGGTACCTCAACCATTAGAATTTATAAAATGGAATGGATTACAGCCCCCATTGACAATCAGAAAGTTATTTGGGATGCTGACGCGCCAACGGCGGCACAAGCCCTAAAGCCTGCAGGCGGATGGTACTCCGGCGCAAATACCGGCTCCACTATTACTCCAATTATTATTCCTGAGCAAGAGACAGGTTATGCTCTCAGAGACGCTCTGTACGCCAACGGCGGCACAATGACGTTTGATCTTGCAGAAGGCAGCGATGATTATGTAAATGGTCATTTTGGATTTGACTTTTTGGGAGGTTATGTGCCTTACAGCGTCACACCTTTTGATATAAGCGCCGAGACAGGCATCAAAATAACCTATTCTTTAAAGGCAGACGGCGCGGCCGCACCAGAAGCATCCGTCAAGATTAAGCCGACAGGCGGCATTACAGGATATGATTATCACGGTGCGCCGTTGGAGTATACAGACGGAGAAACCGTGACTGCGAAATTTAAGTTTAACGAAGATACTTTTAAGCAGTTCGGAACCCCCGGATATCCTCAGCTTCCTTTGGCAGATGTTTTAAAAGTCAGCGCCGGATTGCAATTCCACATGGATCTTCCCGGAAAATCAACTCTTGTAGTTAAAAAAATCGAATGGATGGAAGACGATGACACTGAAGACAACATAGCGGCAAAAACCGCAGTCGAGAGTGCGGTATTCGGTCCTGTAGATCAGGCAGATGTAAATACATTGGCAGATGCGCGTACCGCGGTTGAGGCTGTTATTGACGAACTGACGCTTAACGGTGTAACCGCAGCGGTTGTAAACGGCGCGTTCACAGCGGCAACTACCGGAACGGTAAGCAACCTCAACGGAACTAACGGTTCTTACACGTTCACCGTAAACTTGAATAAGGGCGCCGGAAAACAACAGACAACAAAAACGCTGACGTTAGTCATTACAGCAACTCCTTATGACGCCACACAGGACAATGCTGATATCACAGAAGCTTTGGTCATAGTTGAAGACGCAGCATTCGGCCCTGTAACTCAGGCAAATGTGAATACACTGGCAGCAGCGCGTACTGCGGTTGAGGCTGTTATTGCTGCCTTGTCTCTCAATGGTGTAAATGCCGCAGTAGTAAACGGCATATTTACGGAAGCTGTTACCGGAACAGCAAGCAACGAAGACGGTATTGACGGCTCTTACACCTTCACAGTTAACCTGAACAAGGGCGGCGGAACGCAGCAGACCACCATAACGTTGACATTGGATATCACGGCAACACCGTACAATCCGCAGGATGACGCCGATATCACCGCAGCCAAAACCGCAGTCGAGGGAGCAACGTTCGGCCCGGTAAATCAGGCAAATGTGAACACACAGGCAACTGCGCGTACTGCGGTTCAGGCTGTAATCACCGCATTGTCTCTCAACGGTGTAAATACCGCATTGGTAAACGGTACGTTTACAGCTGCAATTGCCGGAACAATAAATAACGAAAACGGTACTAACGGCTCTTACACATTCACAGTTAACCTGAACAAGGGAACCGGAACACAACAGGCCACAGAAACGTTAACGCTGATTATCAATGCAACGCCGTATGACCCCACATCTGTCATGTCTCAAAACAGAGTCATTCCACCGTCCGGTGCAGACCCTGCGGCGTTAACCGGAGACCGTGTTTATCGGGGCGAAAACCAATTCACAGCGGGTTCAAACCCTGTTGCGAAAATATCAGGCGTTGTAAACTTCTTCTGGCAAGGTAAGAAAATACAGAGCGCAGTGCTTACAATTTTTGACGCATCCGGTAATGTTATCAACAAAATCCGTGTAGGGGACGATGAGAACCGTTTTTATAACGCTGAAGGCAACCGTACCGCCGCACAATCACGCCGTCCTGTAGGTTCATGGAATTTGACCGATGCTAAAGGCCGCCAAGTATCTGAGGGTACTTATTTGGTGAAAGGTGTGATTACCGTTGATGGCAAGAAGGAAAAGGTATCTTATATTATAGGCGTTAGGTAATTGCGTTATCATTTGCCGTTTTGACAAGGGGTTGTCTCAAAATGAGGCAGCCCTTTTTCATATATGCCACAGGTCGTACGCAATAATCACTAAAATACTTTGCATTTAAACCGATTCTTCACTATATTATATCTTTCGTATATTTTACACTTTAAGGAGGCATAAATATGTCAGGTAAGAATGTTGTACTTTTCGGCCCCCCCGGAGCGGGCAAGGGCACTCAGGCGGTTAAACTCAAAGACCTTCTCAATGTTCCCCACGTTTCTACGGGCGATATGTTCCGCGAGAATATCAAGAACAACACTGAGCTTGGCCGTACCGCCAAGGAATACTCTAACAGCGGACGTCTTGTACCTGACGAAGTAACAATCGCAATGGTAAAGGACCGCTTGGGCCGGGATGATATGAAGGGCGGATTTCTGCTTGACGGATTTCCCCGCAGCGTTCCTCAGGCTGAGGCGCTTGACAAGATACTTGCAGAACTTGGCATTAAGCTCAATCACGTTGTAAACATCGCGGTTGCTGATGACGAGGTAAAGGCCAGATTAGCCAAGCGCGCGGAAATTGAAGGACGCGCCGATGACGCAGACCCAAAGGTTATCGAAAACCGGTTGAATACCTATAAAAACCAGAGCGAACCCTGTCTCTCATACTACCGTCCGCAAAATATAGTGCGCGACATTGACGGTATAGGAACTATTGATGAGATTTTTGGCCGGATTCAGAAGGTTTTTGCCTAATTTTATTTTGCACGCAAGCAGAGCTTAAGTTATTTTATAAAGATATGAATTTGTTTTGCTAATGAAAAAAGTTCCTGCGCCGAACAGGTCGGCAGGAGCTTTTTTTTTCCACATGAGTTAAGGAGGATGTATGAAGTTATCAGGAGCAGAAATTATAATCAATCTGCTCGAACGCCAGGGTATTGATACTGTCGCCGGAATTCCGGGGGGTTCAAACCTCCCCTTGTATAACGCTCTTTATAAGAGTAAGGTTATAAAGCATATCCTTGTACGCCAGGAACAGGCAGGGGGATTTATGGCTCAGGGGATGGCGCGTTCAACAGGAAAAACAGCTGTCTGTTTCGCAACATCAGGCCCAGGCGCTGTGAACCTTATCACCGCAATCGCAGACGCACGCCTTGACTCTATCCCAATAGTCGCTATCACCGGTCAGGTAGGTCATTCGCTCATAGGCACAGACGCGTTTCAGGAGATTGACACTTACGGAATGACAGTTCCTATCACAAAGTGCAACTTTTTAGTGCGCAGCGCGGCTGAGCTTCTTACCGTTATCCCGGAAGCGTTCCGTATCGCGGCTTCCGGCAGACCCGGACCTGTGCTTATTGACGTACCTAAAGACGTACAGATTCAGCAGGTAGAATTTAACACCTGGCCCCAGCCCGGCAAAAAAGACGAAGCCCCGGCTTACGACAACAGCTTGGTTAAAAAAGCCGCTGAGATGATAAACGAAGCGAAGCGTCCGGTTATTTACGCGGGCGGCGGCGCGATGTATTCAGATATGTCTGAAGCAATAATAAAGCTTGCGGAAAAGAGCAGCATTCCAACCACAGTGACATTGATGGGTCTTGGCCTCATGCCTCACGATCACCCCCTTTACCTGGGGATGCTTGGGATGCACGGCGCGCGCTATACAAATAATATCCTGCATGAGAGTGATTTGCTTATAGCTCTTGGGGTAAGATTTGACGACCGCGCCACAGGCAAACTTGCGGAATTCTGTCCAAACGCAAAAGTGATTCATATTGATATTGACAAATCAGAAATCGGTAAACTGCGCAAGCCCCAAATTGGCATTGTCGGCGACCTTGCGTCGATACTTCCTTCTCTCACGGAGATGGTTAGCGCGGGTAAGCGTGAAGATTGGAATTCCCGTGTAAAAAGCGAAATAGAAAAGTATCCGTGGAGTTCACAAAACGCTGAAGACGGCATGCACCCTCTTGAGCTTATCAAAAAAATTGCGGACGCGGCAAATGATGACGCGATTGTAACAACGGACGTGGGTCAGCACCAGATGTGGGTTGCTCAGGGGTATCCCATGAAGCATCCGCGCACGCTGCTCTCTTCGGGCGGTCTTGGGACTATGGGTTTTGGTCTGCCGGCAGCGCTCGGCGCAGCCCGCGCTAACCCCGAAAAACAGGTTATCTGCTTTACAGGCGACGGTTCTATTCTGATGAACATTCAGGAATTTGCGACTCTTGACGAACATAATTTCAACGTTAAAATTATACTTTTTAACAATGGTCATCTTGGTCTTGTGCGTCAGCAGCAGGAGCTTTTCTTTGAGAAAAACTACATGGCCTCGGTCTTCAAATCACATCCAAATTTTTCAGCTATCGCCGAAGGATTCGGAATTAAGGCATACAATGTAAGCACAATCGATGAACTTATGGTAACGCTCCCGCAGGTTATGTCTGAGGAAGGCCCGGCGCTTGTCAATATATGCGTTGACCATACACACAACGTTCTGCCGATGGTTCCCCCCGGCGCGGCAAACCTGCAGATGATTGGAGGATAATATAATGAGCACAACAGCAAGTACAGTGGTAGAACTGATTGTAAATAACCATCCTGGAGTCATGTCTCACGTTACAGGTCTCTTCGCAAGACGCGCCTTTAACCTTGACGGGATTCTATGCGGGGAGATTGACAACGGCACGCGAAGTAAAATATACCTTCTTGTAAACAACGACGAGCGGCTTGAGCAGATAGTAAGCCAGCTTGAAAAGCTCTACGATGTTAAAGAGGTTTCTGTGCGTCATAATTATGATTGCACAATTTTCAGCAGGATTCACGACCTTGTAGGAAATGCGAAGTAGTACACCGTGTTTATTGAGGCGAAGCCAATGCAGAATGCAGAAATTATTTAGCTTTTTATTTCTGCATTTTGCATTATTATTTATATTTAAAAGGAGGGGCTTTTTGAAACGAAATTTCCTGACCACAAAAACAATCATCGCATTATCTTTAATTTTACCATTAACGGCGGCTGCAGCTATGGATGAGATAAGAATTAATCAGACCGGGTTTTATCCTAAATCCCGCAAAGTAGCAGTCGTTATAAACAGAGACAAGGCAGCGGACGCCGCAGAGTTTCAGATTGTACGTGTCTCCGACGGCCGGGTTGTTTTTAACGGAAACCTTTCAGAGACGCACGTATGGAAAGAGTCGGGCGAAACCGGACGGTGGGCTGATTTTTCGATACTTGATAACCCCGGCCGTTATAAGCTTGTTGTGGGCGGCAAAGAGTCTCATCCGTTTCACATATCTTCTGATATTTTCAGAGACGCGGCGCGCCTTTCTACGCGCACATTTTATCTCCAGCGCTGTTCCCATGAGTTAACTAAAAAACTTGCCGGCAAATGGGCACGGCCTGCAGGACACCCAGACACCGCAGTCTCTTTTCACCCGTCAACCGGACGCACGGAAGGGAAACTCTCTTCACCGGGCGGATGGTATGACGCCGGAGACTTTGGCAAGTATATGGTGAACTCAGGAATCACCGTTGGCACGCTTATGGCGTTTTATGAGAATTTCCCAAATTACTTTCCAGACAAAAGTCTTAACGTCCCGGAATCAGGCAACGGACGGCCGGATATACTTGATGAGATAAAGTATAATCTTGACTGGATGAAAACAATGCAGGATGCTGACGGCGGCGTTTTTGTTAAACTCACAACTCTTACCTTCCCCGGCTATATTATGCCTCATGAAGATAATGGTGAAAGATTTGCGATTGGAAAGAGTACAACCTCTGCGCTTAATTTTGCGGCAAGCATGGCCATGGCAGCAAGAATTTACGCGCAGTTTGACAAAAAATGGGCGGATGACTGTTTGGTAAGAGCAAAGCGCGCATGGGATTGGGCTGTAAAAAATGATAACATTCCATTCAAAAATCCTGAAGATGTAAAAACCGGCGAATACGGAGATGTGAATTTTGAAGATGAATTTATTTGGGCTGCTGCGGAACTTTTCATCACTTCAAAAGAGAAACAGTATGCGGATTTTTTGAAAACAAAAAATCTTGCTTACACAAGAGAACCTACCTGGCAAAACGTCCACGGACTTGCGCCGCTCTCTCTTGCAACAATAAAAAACAATCTCCCCAAGTCAACTCTTGACAGCGTTCGCGCTTCCATAGTCGCAACCGCAGATAAGTGGCTCGGCGAGATGGATAAGCACCTCTACAGAATACCGGAGATGAAATTCGTATGGGGCTCTAATTCATCTTTCGCAAACATAGGTATCGCCATGATTTATGCGTATAAAATCACAGGCAGCAACAAGTATCTGTTTGGAGCGGCTGAGATAGCAGATTATCTGCTTGGTAAAAACGCTGTAGGGCTCTCCTTTATGACAGGAATGGGAACGAACTACGCAGCTAATCCGCACCACAGGCATGTAGTTGCAGCTAAGGGTCTTCTCAAAGATAAAGACGGCTCTATACAAAAGAAAAGACGCACTGCGCCTGCTGAGGACAATGTAGTAATCACCGGATTTTTAGTCGGCGGCCCAAACCCCGGTCAGCAGGATAAAGCTCATGAAGTAGTATACACTCATACGCTTCCGGCCAAAAGCTACGAAGATGTTTACAAGAGTTACGCGTCAAACGAAGTCGCGATAAACTGGAACGCTCCGGCTACATTTTTATTCGGAGCAATTGACGCACTGATGAATGCAGATAAAAAGCCCGTGCTGCCAGCAGCAGCGCCGGCAAAACCTGCTGCCCCTCGCAGATAATTAAGGAACCTGGCGCACATTTTTTGTGCGCCAAGTTATATATTTTGCAATTTGATTATAGAATATTGACTACACTTATATTCATTCCCCTTCAGTGCAGCCATAACGATATATTTTTTAAAAAAAAGTGCTTGTTTTTATTTAAAATGTGTTGTATAATTTAAAAAGCAGGTAAATTAATAGTTTATAGTTTCAGCAGTATCTTCAGGCAGTCCAGTCACTCTTGCCCTAGAAGAGTGATTTCTCGGCAACAGGTTCTTATCGAATGTAGTACATCTTCGGCCTTATATTGTACAAAAAGTACAATTGCTTTTTAATTAACAAGAGCAAATGTGCTTTGAGTGATGTTGTCAGTTTTCATACTACAGCAGCGCAGTTAACATTTTATTATAATAATCTATTTTCAAAGAAGGAGTTTCTAATGAGAGCACAAGTTAAAATACTCGCAGCGGCGGCGGTTATTTTGAGCGGGATTGGTTTTAGTGCTGTGGCTCAACATATTCTTTTTAATGGGAATAATATACACTTTCGGAATTATAACAATGTAACTTGGCATAGTATTCACTATGGTGACTTATTTTTAGATGGCGGTCCAGGAACCGGCTGGGGGTGGTTAAATTGTAACAGAGCTTATATAAATGGTAATGCTTATATTACCGGCAGCCTATTTCTTAATGGCAGTAAGCACTTTATCCACCCGCATCCAACCGATGACTCAAAACTCATAAAATACATTGCCATAGAATCAGGCGAAGCCCTCACACTCGCTCGCGGGACAGCAAAGACAGTAAACGGCCAAGTTACAATCGAATTACCGGAACACTTTTCATTAGTAACCAGCAAAGAAGCGCCAATTACCGTGATTTTAACGCCAGAAGGAGCGCCGGTTCTTTTATATGCCAAACAAAAGAGCAAAGAGAAAATTGTAGTTGCAATGAAGCCATCTGATTTCTCTGAATTCAAAGACGTCGAATTCTCATTTCAAGTGACAGGCGTTCGTGACGGGTTTGAAAATCAGGAAGTTATTGTGGATGAGGATAAATTGGATTCATCGTCTTATGTACGAGATGATGTACAAAAGAGGATTGATGCGTATTCTGAAAGAGTTAAAACTTGGCAGCAGTTGAAGTATCAAGGGAAAGAATAACTATGTGGACAGAACATAACTTGTTTTTGTAAATACTTTGAACAAGGAAGTAATGATGAAAAAAATATATATATTGTTAAATGTGACTATTTTGTTGGCATTCGCGTGCAATGATAGTGAATCACCAACGGATACAATACAAAAAAAATATTCGCTTGTGGGAGAGTGGCATGAAGTAGGTTCTACCGAAAGTCTTGGTAAAATAGTTGTTTTTACAGATACGACTATTACCGCATGGTACTATGCGAATAATTACGAGTCTGGCGGAACAGTTTATAATTATGATGAAAAATGGTTTGATCAGAAAAAATATCTATTAAAAGATGATACATTGACAATATTGAATTTCAATGTGGTTGGATTTCCATATTATCCGTTTAAAACGCCTTTGATTTTTCATTCAAATGATACTTTGGAAATATCATATTTTATTCCTAATGATAATGATGCCGGGTTTCCATTTAATATAAATGGAACTATTTTATATAGGAGGTGTAATTATGAAAACTAAATTAATATGCTTTTGGGCTGCATTACTGTTAATAGCTATTAGTCATAATGGCTATTCAGATGATTTTTATTACTATCGTGACACAAAAATTCAGCTACAACGAGTCCCGAATAAATATTATTTGCAGACGTATACTAATGTTGATGTCTCAAAGCTTGAGTTTGTAAAAGATGTTTTTAGAGAGCCACAACCTGGTATAAACCCCGAACCAGTGAAACAATTCATGATAAAATTCAATGGATATGAGACAGAATTTGGATATTTGTCTGTAATTGGTTCTGATGCTGACATAAGCGAATTTGAAAAAATGGGAGATGTTATATATATTGCACCAGCATTCTTCATAGGGGTAGGGAAAACAGAGGCTCTTTTAACTAATTTTATTAGTGTAGAATTAAAAAATGCCGATGACATTATTATTCTTAAGCAATTTGCAGAGAAATATTCATTTGATATTGTTTACTATGATAATGTTAGGTTTTGGTTATCATGCGATAAAAATTCTTCGGGAAATGCACTGCAGGTAGCTAATATTTTATTTGAAACCGAAAATTTCATTGCAGTAGAACCTATTTTTTTGAATTGTGTCGATGATCATGGTCGCGATTATTGTGGTACAAACTACACAGAGATTATCGAAACACAAAATGCAAAATTCGCTACCAGTTTCATGACCCGACAAGCTGCCCAAACTCTAAAAATTACCATGCCAAGTCAAATGACGGTGCAACGTTCTCAAATCGCACTGTACAATATAGCAGGCAGACGTCAAAAGGTAACTCCTGTTTTCAATGCAGATGGGACAGTGTCCATATTGCTCTCCAGCATAGCGGCTGGTTCGTATATCCTCAGGATAAATAATGATCAGAGGAGTAGTTGGCAAAAACAGGTTTGGGTCAGATAGAAAACTTTATAAACCATTTTAATGGAGAAAATAACTAATGAAAACTAAATTTATATATTTTGGAGCCATGCTATTGTTAACAACTGTTATTAACAACAGTTACTCCGATGATTTCTATTATAAACGTGATACAAAAACTCCATTACAACGAGTACCGAACAAGTATTATTTGCAGACATACACGAATTTTGATACCTCAAAGCTTGAATCGATAAAAAATTTTGTTAAAAAACCACAACCTATTACAAACCTCAATTCAAATGAACGGTTCAAACTATTCAATGAGAAAAACACAGAATTTGGATATTGGTCTGTAATTAGTTCTGATGCAGACATAAGCGTGCTTGAAAAAATGGAGGTTGTTAAATATGTCGCACCGGTATTTCTCGTAGGAGGCAGAGAAGAGGCAATTTTATCTAATTTTATTGATGTACGGTTAAAAAATGCTGACGACATTATTATTCTTGAACAATTTGCAGAGAAATATTCGTTTGATATAGTTGGTAATTTAGTGTCTATGCCTTTATGGTTTTTGTTATCGTGCAATAAAAATTCTTCAAAAAACGCATTGCTGGTAGCTAATATCTTACATGAAACCGGAAAATTTAGTGCTGTTGTACCTGATTTTATGACTGGTGGTGGTTTGGATTGTGTTAATGATTTTCATTTTGTTAATGGCAACCAATGGGGTCTTAACGGCGCATTTGGTATTAATTATTGTTCAGCAAGGTCTATTACAACAGGTAACCCCAATATAATAGTGGCGGTATTTGATCAGGGAATATATAGAGACATTCCTGATATTACCAATTTTCATCCTAATAGCTTTGATACGCAAACTCTAACTTCTCCAAGCAAGATATATCCAGAATATCCATTAATATTAACCAGTTCAAATCACGGAACTCCTGTTGCCAGTATTATTGGAGCAAATAGTAACAATGGATTAGAAATCGCCGGCATTGCGCCTAATTGCAGGTTAATGGATATAAGTAATCGTGCTGATACAACAACTTTTAGCAGATTAAGAAGAGCAGATGGAATAAATTGGGCATGGCGAAATGGCGCGGATGTAATTAATAATTCGTGGAGCTTTAGTGATTATTTTACACACCCCGTAATAGACGAGGCTATTGACAGCGCTTTACAATATGGACGTAATGGGAAAGGTACAGTTTTAGTATTTAGTGCTGGAAATAACGGACATCAAGAAGTCGCTTATCCTGCTAATTCAAACCCACACGTTATTGCTGTAGGTGCTATTAGTTCAAACGGACAGCGTTGGGGTGGTTCAAATTTTGGTGATGCACTAAATATTGTTGCGCCAGGGGATAATATACGTATAATTGGTTTTGGTGGGTTTAACTCAGGCACTTCTTTCGCTGCTCCTCACGTATCAGGCGTAGCCGCATTAATCTTATCGGTTAATCCAAACCTAACCCACCAAGAGGTTAAAAACATTATAGAGTCCACAGCGCGAAAAGTGGGTGGTTACAATTATCAAACTACCTCGGGCCGTCCTAACGGTACTTGGCATCGCGAAATGGGCTATGGTCTTCTAGACGCAGGCGCAGCAGTAGCAATGGCAAGAACGCTCTGTACGCTGCCGGTATCATTTTCTGGAACCGTAAATACAAACACAACAGTATCTGGCGGTGTTGTAAATGTATCCAATACTACAGTGCAGCCAAGTAGAAAACTTACTCTGATCGGCTGCAGCAACGTAACCATAAACAGCGGTTTCACTGTTGAACAAGGGGCATTACTTGAGATAAAAGCTGGTCCCTGAGACTGAATTTGTATAGTGGAATTCAACTTTTTTATAAACTTTTGAACAAGGACACAATAATGAAAAAAAAATGGTTTTTACACTGGATACTTGCAGTAATATTTGCACTTTTTCCGGCAACAGTTTATGCGCAGACCTGTAACAATATAAGCAGGCTCATTAATAATGATATTACGATTACTCTCACAGACAACTGCGTTATAGATAATCCTATAACAATCGCAGGAAACATAACTATCAAAAGCGATGGCAAAGGACCTTACACCCTCACACGAGGCGTTAGCGGCAATCTCATCACTGTAGCAGAAGGCGCAACGCTTATCTTGGAAAACATCATAATTGATGGTGACAGCAGACAAGGTGAATTTTCTAACACTAACAGCAGCGGTGCTTCGCTTGTAATTGTAGAAAACGGCGCTGCGCTGATTATGAATGACGACACGGTTTTACGAAATAACGCAGCTCATACAGGCGGTGGAGTATCTGTAGGTAACGGCAGCACATTCACCATGAATGGCGGTGAGATAAGCGGTAACAAATCCGACATTGGCGGCGGGGTATTTATGAGGTACGGCGCCATATTTTACATGAACAGCGGCACAATCGTCAACAACACTGCCAATGATTTCGGCGGCGGTGTATTTGTAAACGACGCCAGCAAATTTACTATGAATGGCGGCGCAATTAACAACAATACCGCAAACGGTGTAGGCAGCGGTGTAAACGTGTGGGGTGGTGCGTTTACTATAACCGCTGGCTCAATTTGCGACAATACAGCTAATGATGGTGATGGTGTGTTTGTATACTATGGCGCAACATTCAATGATGAGAGCGGGTTGATTTGCGACAGAAGTGAATTTATCGCTGCGAACCAAGACACATCAGCGAACATTGTTGTTAAAGATGATAATTTGAGAGATGATATCACGTCTGTCAACTTGCTATTAAGTGGACTCACGGCAGGTCCAAATCCGGTAATTAAATCTGCTGGTAAGGTAACTTTTTTTCATCAAGGCAATCAAATCCGCAGCAGTAATTTGAAAATTTATGACGTTTCGGGTAAATTTATCAACAATGTGCGTATCAATGATAAGGCTGCTGGCAATGATAACGCGAAGCGTGCAGTCGGGTCGTGGAATTTGACTGACCGCAGAGGCCGTCTTGTGTCTGAGGGAACGTATTTAGTGAAAGGGAATTTTACCACAAAAGATGGTAAAAAAGAGAAGTTATCGATTGTTTTAGGTATACGTTAACCACTTCCCTGTGCATAATGTATACCGGTATTTATGTTTCCGAGTGATGTAACGGTATAAATATTAGAAAGGTGTATGGTTGATAATAATGATAATGAAAAAGAAATTATGCTTGTTTGGTGTGTTGGCGATATTGGCATTTTGTCTGAAAAAATTATGAAAATTAAATTGATATGTTTTTGGGGTAAAGTCCAATGGACTTTGATACCACATTGACATACCGAACTAATCGGCTCAATCGATATAGGAAGACGCAGGCTTAGTCCCCTTCTGCTCCCATTTTATGTCAGGTATTTTCTTTATATTCACCACAAAGGCATAGCCCGGATTTATCTTCTCCGGCCTCCATGTAAAACGCATCTCCCAGCACTCAAGATCGTACATAAAATTAAAATTGTTATGAGTAAACTGATTGCTCGAAAAATCGTAATTGCCGTTCCAGCGCATGGAGAGGGAATTTGTAAACCCAAGCCCAGCTGTAGTGCCAAGGTTGAAAGATTTTACTGGCACAAACGGCTCGCCTGGAGCGATGCGGCTTGCCCGATAGTTATACCCCGGAGAGAATCCAAGATTCCAGCTCTGAGAACCGCCGCTTTTACCCTGCTTGTCAAGCGGGCCAATATATTTGGCAGAATCAAGCCGTAAGAGGTCTCCGTCCCACAGGCTGCCTGTTACTCCAAGATTATTTGTTGTGAGGCCTATATTGTAATCTTTCTGTATTGGAGCGGAAAGGTTATTAACTTCATCATATAACCAAAAGTTCGATGCGTATGAAGCACGCAGGAAGTTATAACTTGAGCTTGCGTTAAGCTGTAAATCCCACCACTTGCGCGAATCGGCTTCAAAATCATAAGACGTGCTTAACGATAAGGAGAGAATGTCAAACTTCTCCTCTTTCATTGCTTCTCCTTCGCCAACTTTTCTCTTGCCCTGAAACTGGTTAGCCAAACTAAAATTCGCAAGCTGCTGCGCTTTAGGTCTTGGCCTGTCGTAGTTGATTCTCACGTCGTAAAAAGTTCGCGGCCGTTTGAGTTCGTGTTTGGGAATATAGCCATACCCGACAGTTGGGATAAAAATGTGGCGGATTCCTGTGACATTAAAAACCCCGACCGGAAAAACTCCGTAAATCTTGGTGGAGACGTTTACGCCCGCTCTCCACGATTGAATTAAATTAAACTCACTGTTCAGCGTATCACGCACTAAGTGCATTCTTTGAGGACTCTCTTTTGTTATCGTATAAACAGTATCAAGATCGCCTGCCTCGTTAATAAAATACTCAGCTGATTGACTAAGCAGCGTATAGGTTGGGTATCTTGTATCTCTATCTGGATTTTTAACTTTGTAGACTACTGTATCTCTAATATACAGAGTATCCTTCACAAGAGTATCAATAGCTCCATAGAACATTGAGGCGCGGGTGTCAAAGTATGGAGAGACGTTAAAGTATGTTAAAAATTTCTGAGTGGAATTAAGATTAAGGTTGTGCTCCATACCGGGCCGTATAAATCCTGGCAGAGAGTCATTGCCGTAAGCGTCCCGGCGCACGTTTGCTTTTGTGTTATATGAATAGTAAATGTTGTTGTACCATGAAGGCCCGCTTTTAGCGGTATCGTCATCAGGTTCATAAGGGATAAACGCCCTGTTGTGCAGGTTAAAATCCATGTAGGGCATATCCTCAAGTATCCGGTCTGTAGTGAGGTTATGGTTTCTGCGCCAGACGACGCTCGCGGAAGCGTTTATACTCTCAAACTTGTGAGAGAGCGCCAAATTAGCGTCAAGCTGCTGTTTTTCAAGCTCATGAGTTTCGTCGCTGTAGAGCTGGTTAAAAGAGCGGGTTGAGAGAATTTCGCCGCTGCCTGTGAGGCGGGTTCTGCCGTCTGGAGTGAGGTTGTGATTATGCCTGTATTTAAGCGCCCACTGCCGCTCGCTCAGCTCAAGACCGTTATCAATAGCGTACCTCGCAGATACGTGTCCGTCAAGCGTATATCTGAGCGCGTAGTTGCTTGACGCGTTGAGCACGTAACTGTTGAACTCCTGCGCCTTGGCCCAAAGGGTAAAATCTACATAGTCATTCGGAGCGTAGTAGTACCCGATGTTATCCATGTAACCGCCGCGGTTTAAGTTCCCGCCCCAAACCGGAGTAAGCCAGCCGCTGCGCCTGCCTTTTTGTAAAGGGAAAATAAAATAGGGAAGAATGGCCACAGGAGCGTCGCCGATGTTAAGTATAACAGGACGGCTGATCATTTTGTCATCAGGAACTATTTTTACGCTGCGCCCTAAAAAGTAGTAGTCAGGGTGCTCTATGTGTTCGCAGGAGGTATAGTCGCCCTGTTCGATGTAAAGATGATTTTCTGCGGATTTAACTATATTGCTTCCTGTAAAATACGTATCGTCAAAGCGGGCTGTCGCGTAACTTACCCGCCCGCGGCGCGTCTTTATGTTGTAAACCATAAACTCTCCGGCGGTGGTATCTTTTCCCTCTATAAGCTGAGGCGTTCCGCTCGCTATGAACTGGTTATCCTCTACCGCGTAAACAATGGTATCCGCCTGCAAAACAACATTTTGATATTTTACCTGAGCGCGTACAGTCAGTTTCAGTAATTTTCTATCCGCGTCATAATCAATATATTCCGATTCGTAAAAGATAGTATCCATAACATTTTGGTTGTCTTTTTTGACGTCATTCGCAGAAGCAGTAATACTGTCTGCGGTTGTGTCTGAAGATAAATTTGATGACAGGGTATCAACCGGTATATTTACATCAGAAGAACCGCTTTGAGCAGAAGCCGCAGAGGCAAAAAGGAAATACAGTGCAACGGCGCACAAACACGCGTTCAGGAAACGGCGGGGTACAACAAATTCAAGCACAGCTATTCTCACAATTTAAAAAAGATCCATCCCTGTAAAAAAGAAAGATACCTCCTGACGTGCGGTTTCCGGCGCGTCGGAGCCGTGGCAGGCGTTGTGCTGTACGTTTGCTGCGTAGAGTTTACGTATAGTGCCTTCGACGGCGTTTTCGGGATTAGTCGCGCCCATGAGTTCTCTCCAGCGTACTATAGCGTTTTCACCTGAAAGCGCAATAGCTATGCAGGGGCCGCTTGACATGAAATTAAGAAGCTCTTCGTAGAACGGTTTACCTTTGTGTACCGCGTAAAACTCTCCTGCGAGTTCGCGGGTCAGCCGTACCATTTTAACAGCTTCAATTGTCAATCCGCTGTTCTCAATCATATTAAATATTTTTCCGGCAACTTTGTTTCTTACAGCGTCGGGTTTAATGATAGCCAGTGTCTTAACTTTTTCCATACTTAAAAGTCTCCTTTAATAGTGTGCTTTTTTCTATCTTGAATTATATTTATAGATAATAAATATACTTTAGGGGTACCCATTGTATTTGTGTTCTCTATAATATTACTATGGCAGTTAAAGGCCGCAAGTCCCGGCACACCGACTGCACGAACCATCGTGAGGCCGCTGTACCGGGATTTGCGGCCCTTAACTGCCGCCATAATATATTGGCGGATTATTTGGAGATAAGATGAAAAAAGTATTTTTGGTTTTTGTGATTTTCTTAGTTAGTGTCTCTGTTTTTGCGCAGCAAGGCAAGGTTGAGCCGTCTGATAATACCCCTGCGCAAGAATCATCAAAAAAAGAGATAACATCTGCTGATTCAACAATTGCAGATAAACGCCCTGCGCCGGATTCTTCATCAACGGTAAATTCTACAGAACAAGACAATGCAGGCGCAAACAATACGTTAACGCTTAAAATAAGTACCGACCCAACAGAGGCGGGCCTAAAAATCGGTGAACGTGACTATGGGCTTACGCCTGTAACAATAACTGATTTAGACGCCGGCGAACATATTCTTGAATTGAGTAAAAGCGGCCATTTCAGACGCAGGGTAACTATTCAGCTTGACTCTGCAGGCGCCGATTTGCACTTTGAACTTCTTAGACCCGCATCAGTTTTTGTAACAAGTGAGCCTGAGGGCGCTCAGATAAGTTTTGGCGGAAAGCACTCTGGCGTAACGCCTTTTCAAAGTGAAAGATTGAGGCCGGGTGATTATCCGCTCTCTTTAAGTATTGACGGATACGAATTATATGAAACTACCGTGAATTTAAAATCTGGAATTAATGATACTCTGCGCATAACTTTGGAATCTATAGAACAAAAAACTGTTTTGCCGGAAAGCCAAACAGCGCAGGCACAGCAAATATCACAACCGGAAAAATCAAAAAAATCACTGTTGAATAAAGAGTACACAAGAACGGGGATTGCAGCAGTAGCGTTTTTTGTCTTTATTGCGGTGCTTATCGGGGTAGAGAAAACATCTTACTGAAATATGAAAAATGATCTCAAATTTCAACTCTTTAATTAAAATAAACATTGTATTACTACGGCAGTTAAAGGTCGCAAGTCCCGGCACACCGACTGCACTAACCATCGTGAGGTCGCTGTACCGGGACTTGCAATCTTTAACTGCCGCCATAATAATATTGATCGTTATCTGCACTCAGATTTCCGCTCAGACAGATATGCAGACGGTACGCATTCCCGGCGGTACATTTATGCGCGGCAGCAATAATGGCAATGCCGATGAAAAACCTGTCAGAGAGATTGAAATATCCGCGTTTAACATGATGGCAAAAGAGGTCACTGAAGCGCAGTATCAGAAGTGTGTTGCGGCAAGCAGGTGTCAGCCTGCTCACTACGATGACGGCAGATGCTTGCAATGGACAGGCGCAGAGTTTAGAAACGTTACTGTCCCGCAGCAGTTTCGGGGGCCAAATCTTCCGGTAGTGTGCGTTACGTGGCTTCAGGCGCGCGCCTACTGCGCAAATATAGGTATGAGAATGCCCTCAGAGGCTCAGTGGGAATACGCTGCTTCAGGCGGCGCAGCGCAGGTGCGTTATTCCTGGGGTAACAGTCCGCCTGACAAAAACCGGTGCGCGCTCTCAACCTTACACAATGCAGGCTCCTTCGCACCCAACGGCTACGGACTTTATGATATGACAGGCAACGTGTGGGAGTGGGTTGGTGATTTTTACGAACAGGACTATTACTCCTATTCAGAAACTAAAGACCCAAGAGGCCCAAGCGCCGGATTTTACAGAGTGATCCGCGGCGGCGGCTTCTACAGCGGCCCCAATGAACTCAGGATTCAAAACCGCCACTGGTTCTCGCCGAACTTCGCAGAGGTGAGCGTCGGGTTCAGGTGTGTGAAGTGAACTCAATTGTCCCGTAAATAGCGGATAAGCGACAGAGCTCTTCGCAAAAAACGAATCAACCGTTGACCGTATCGCATTTGTATACGAATTATAACCTTAAAGCAAATCTTTCGCGATACTCTTCGCGGCAGCTTTTCCCGCGCCCATAGCAAGAATTACCGTGGCGGCTCCGGTTACTATGTCGCCGCCGGCGTATACATATTTTTTTGATGTGCGTCCGTCAATCTCATCCGCTGTAATTGTTCCCCGTTTTGAGACTTTTAAATCAGATGTTGTTTCAGGGATAAGAGGATTTGGACTGTTGCCGATTGCGATAACTACCACATCGCACTCAAGCTCAAACTCACTGCCTTCAACTGTAACCGGTCTGCGCCGTCCGGTGGAATCCGGTTCTCCAAGTTCCATCTTAACGCATTTTACGGCGCGGACACTGCCGTTTTGATCCGCTATTATTTGTGAAGGATTACATAAGAGGTGAAATGAGACTCCTTCCTCTTCGGCGTGATGAATTTCAGCGCTGCGCGCAGGCATTTCCGTTTTACCTCTGCGGTAAACAATCATTGATTTCTCCGCCCCAAGGCGCAGCGCAGTTCTTGCGCTGTCCATTGCGACGTTTCCTCCGCCCACCGTTACTACGCGTTTGCCTTTCATAATGGGCGTTGAGGGATTATCCGCAAAAGCTTTCATGAGATTGCTTCTTGTAAGATATTCGTTTGCAGAGTATACGCCGATACTGTTCTCGCCCTTTATATTCATGAACGATGGAAGTCCGGCGCCGGAGCCCACAAACACGGCGTCAAACTTTTCATCTGTGAGAAGTTCATCAATTGTAGCCGTTCTGCCTACGACAAAATTTTTGCATATCTTTACGCCCAAATCTTCAAGATATTTTATCTCTTTTTTGACAATCTCTTTTGGTAAACGGAATTCAGGTATGCCGTAAACAAGTACGCCGCCCGCCTCATGGAGAGCTTCAAAAATTGTGACGTCAAAGCCAAGTTTAACAAGTTCGCCTGCGCATGTAAGACCTGCGGGGCCGCTGCCGACAACAGCAACTTTTTTACCGTTTTTGACGATGCTTTCAGAGTGCGTAACGGCGTTGTTTTCACGCTGCCAGTCCGCGGCGAACCGTTCTAAATTGCCGATAGCTACAGCGTCTCCTTTTTTTCCGAGAATGCAGAGTTTTTCACACTGCCCTTCCTGCGGACAGACTCTTCCGCAAACAGCTGGGAGCGCGTTTGTCTCTTTTATTTTGAGCGCGGCTTCCTCAAATTTTCCTTCTGCGATAAGACCTATAAATTCAGGGATTTTTACATTTACAGGGCATCCGTCCGCACAAAGCGGCTTTTTACATTTCAGACAGCGTGAAGCTTCGCTCCTCGCTTCGTCCTCAGTATAGCCGTAAGGCACTTCCTGAAAATTACGGCTGCGTATTATGGGGTCTTGCTCTTTCATTTCGACACGGGAGAATTTGTTCATCGGCTCCATCTTTCCCCTGGGGTTGAAACCCCAGGCTGCACAGACGCGGCAAAAACACGCCGCGAGCGTGTCTTCAACACGCGGAAAAATGTCCAATATTTTATTGATACTTCTATTTTATCGCTCATGATACACCTTCTAATTTGCACACATGACTCTCTTTTGCAGCCGCTTCAAACTGTCTGTAGCTGCCAAGACGCATAATCATCTCGTCCCACTCTATCTGCGAGGCGTCAAACTCCGGGCCTTCCACACAGGCGAATCTCGTTTGTCCGCCAACCGTAACGCGGCACCCGCCGCACATTCCCGTTCCGTCAATCATTATCGGATTAAGCGAAGCGTAAGTTTTTATACCCGAAGATACCGTCAAATTGCACGTTGCCTTCATCATCATTGGAGGCCCGATAACAAACGCTGTATCAAAGCGTTCACCCGATTCAACAAGACTCTTAAATACGTCCGACACAAATCCCTTTGTCCCCTGTGAACCGTCATCTGTAGCGATAAAAAGACGGCTGCTTGATGCCGCTATCTCATCCTTCAAAATAATAAGGCCGTTGCTGCGCGCGCCGATAATAGATGTTACATCATTACCGGCTGTAAAAAGCGCGGATATTATAGGATAGAGCGGAGCGGCTCCAACTCCCCCGCCGATACAGAGCACACGGCCAAAATTTTCTATATGAGTCGGCTTGCCAAGAGGGCCTGCCAAATCAAGCACACTCTCACCCTGTTTAAGGTCACGCAATTGCATTGTTGTCTTGCCCATCACCTGAAAAATGATATCTATCCAACCGGCGTTAGCGTCAGCATTGGATATAGTGAGGGGAATACGCTCCGAATCTTCTACCGGGCGTAATATAATGAACTGACCGGCCTTACGCTTCTTGGCGATACGCGGGGCATTGAGCCTAAAGCGCCAGACTGAATCAGACAATTGCTCTTTTTTGAGAATCTCTGCCATTCAACAACTCCATATATTTGAAAAATGCAAAAAATAATAATGCAGAATGCAGAAATAAAAGGTAAAGCTCAAAAACATTTCTGCATTCTGCATTTTGAATTCTGCATTATTTTTTTAAATCAGAGCTTAGCTTCTTTTTTAATTTTATCAACCATATCTAACTTCTCCCATGTAAAGTTAGGGAGTTCTCTGCCAAAGTGTCCGTTACGCGCGGTTTCGCGGTAGATAGGACGCTTTAAATCAAGTTTTTTGATGATAGCCGACGGCGTAAGGTCAAAAAGTTTGTTGATAATTTCGGTAATCTTGTCATCACTCATTTTTCCTGTACCATAAGTATCCACATGTATAGAGATCGGCTTTGCTACGCCTATGGCGTAAGAGAGCTGAATCTCACAGTGCGTGGCCAGTCCTGCTGCCACAACATTTTTTGCAACCCAGCGCGCCGCATAAGCTGCGCTTCTATCAACTTTAGAAGGATCCTTACCGGAAAAAGCGCCGCCGCCATGTGCGCCATAGCCGCCGTAAGTATCAACAATTATCTTACGTCCCGTTAAACCGGAGTCACCGTGCGGTCCTCCGATTACGAACCGGCCGGTAGGATTGATGTGATAAATTGTTTTTGAATCAAGAAGTTTCGCCGGAATAACTTTCTTTATGAGAAGCTCAATCAAGTCTTTCTGAATTGTAGCGTGCTTTACATCCGGGTCATGCTGAGTTGAGATAACGATTGTATCTATGCGCTTTGGTTTGAGACCGTCGTACTCTACTGTTATCTGTGATTTTGAATCTGGACGCAGATAGGAGAGTTTGCCTTTTTCTCTCATTTTTGTCAGCTCTTCAAGCAGTCTGTGCGAATAGTAGATAGCAAGGGGCATATAGGTTTTTGTCTCATTACATGCGTAACCAAACATAATACCCTGGTCGCCCGCGCCCTGTTCTTTATGAAGTCCCTGACCTGCGGTAACTCCCTGAGAGATATCGGGCGACTGCTGGTGTACAGAAATCATAACGCCGCAGCTATCCGCGTCAAACCCAAGCTCCGGTCTTGTGTAGCCGATTTCACGTATTGTTTTTCTGACGATATCCTGATAGTCAACAACCGCTTTACTTGTAATTTCACCTGCTACGACTACAAGCCCTGTTGTAACAAGTGTTTCGCAAGCCACTCTGGACGTCGGGTCCTGAGCGAGCATCGCGTCAAGAATTGCGTCTGAAATCTGGTCACAGACTTTGTCGGGGTGTCCCTGAGATACACTTTCTGATGTAAAAAAACGGCGCATTGGTTTCTCCTGAAAACGTGATTTTGCAAAAATTAATGAAAGATATATAAAATAAATCAGCGCCAGCGGTTGCTACAATAAAAAGGGGGCTTAAATTATTTGAGTTACATTTTTTCCGCTTGTTTATAAATATCAACCAACAACACGCGGCTTTGCGCATCATTCTGTATACCTTTACACATACAATATGCGAGATTGAGTTTCATTAGATTCTTAGTGATAATATCACTATCAAGCGTAAACTCATCTGGAAGCTCATCCGGCCTGAATGATGGAAAATTGTAGGGACAGCTTGCGGCGTGCGTTTGATTAAATTCCGCAGAGCGCAGTATGAGGCCGTGAGTACGGCAGATTAGCGGACGCGCTTTATAGATGAGACAGGCGTCATTACACAAAAACGGACATTTTTTATCAACTTTGGAATTTACATTATCAACAGACAGCGGGCTGTTTTCTTCAAGATATAATTTGATTATGTATGCTTCTAATTGACTAACGCTCTTAAGCTCACAGCATATTCCGCACCCTTTTTTGCAAGCTATCTCCTGGGGATAAGCCTCACGCACCCTGCTCCATAGCTGGTCGCAGAAACCGCAAAGTTTGTAGTAATTGTCAACAATTGTTTGTAATTGATTCATTATTAACCAAAGATACACTATGCCGTAGATTTGGCGTATGATAAAACAAAAAAAGCGCGTTGAAAATCTGAAGGGAGGTTAGTTGATCTATAAATTAATTAAGAAAGACGCCGCAGGGAGAGAAAGGCCCAAACAGGCAGGATTGGCCCATATTCCTTTCTTTGCACCTGCAGCGTCTTGTAAATGCTATAACCTTGGTTAAACCATGATTGTTTTCAGCAATAATTTCAACTTATGGTCCCCCTACTGGTGGTGTTGCTGCTGCTGTTGTATATTGATAAGGTTGTGAACAATCACCAGTGGTACCGTCACCGGCTGCTGCTGACTTAGCAGCCCAACAAACATGCACAGAACTATTTGCTACTGTAACGAAAAAGTTCTTAGGGACTATTATTTGGTTACCAGTCCCAACAGTAACAGGAACCGCAGCTGTTGCATTACCTGCAGCATCAAAAGCTGACTCTGCGGCCGTTAATTGTGCAGCAGTACCAGCCTGAACCAACGCACCTAATGCGCTTGCGATTGAACCAGCAATATTGCTAGCAGTGTTCCGGCGCGAATCTGCAATGTACCCATTATAAAGCGGAATAGCCACCGCCGCCAAAATGAGCACAATCACCGCCACTACAATAACTTCAACAAGGGTAAAACCCTTATTATTTTTGAGTAACTTCTGCATACAGCAAACTCCTTTTGATTAGATTAAGAAAATATGATTAAGAGAACAAAAAATCAGGAACAAAAAACAACCTTTAAACAAACATCGTCAACCGCCCACGCCTTATATTATTTTGATATAAGGAGTTTATATTTTTATAAAAACGGCAAAACGCTCTTACTTTTTATTTAATATACTATCTTTTTTCAGAAAAAGCAATAAAAAGTTAGATTGTTTGTTTTTGTCAGAAACATTGTTTTCTATGGAGCGTATAATACTGGGGGATATATGGCAGAGATAAAAGACCGAATTGCGGAACTAATCGAAACGCGCGAAGGCGGCAGTAAAACCCGTTTTGCTAAAAAAATAGGGATAAAAAACGGAAATACGGGCTTGGTTCACAAATGGCTATCAGGAGCCGCGAAACCTAAAATGGAATATCAGCAATCTATCTGCACAGCGTACGGGGTATCCATTAACTGGCTTAACAGTCAGGAAACAATATCCATAACAAATGAGAATGATACTGAACTGTCTAACAGTCAAATATCTATCGTGGGTCAAATAAGCGCAGACAGACTTGTCGGCATTATGGAATCCATGCAGCGTCATCACAATGAAGCGCAGCACAGCCACGATGCCACGCAGAAAACATTAACCGACGCAATGGAGCGCGGGCAAAAAATATCGCAGACATTAGCGGATTCAAACGCAATACTTTGCGGCACCAACGCAAAACTCGGCAGTTGGATTGAAAAAACCTGCAAAACGGGCTGAAAGCCTGTTGGGGGGGATTAATTTTTGGGACAGACTCCCCTTAATTTCCCATCAAAAATACAAATTACCAATTACTCAAGTCCCATAGTAATCCTGCCGTCCATAACAACAAGCCCTTTAAAAAACTCACCGCATGAACCGGTTGTTTTAAACATGCTGCGGGCGCCTTTTCCGCCGCCGATATAAAAACCTGCGCTGTAGGCAACGCTTCCTGCGGATACCTGAGCTTGTTCCACATGAATAGCGAGCATGTCAAGACGGCAGTTTTTCCAGTAGGGGGGAGCGTTGCGTACTCCGCCGGGAAGGTAGTAAAGAGCGTTATTATTTCCCCAAATGAATTGAAGAAGAAGTTCGTTCTCAATATTCGCCCAGGGTACGGGACACCTTACTTCGCGGTACTTTTTATAATCAAAAGTAAATGACTCCTTTAAAGAACCGCTTACTAATTCAAGATTGCCTTTAGTCCAGTGGTCATTAACAAGATAGATTGGAGAGAGATATTGGTCAAGCATCTCTACGTCCGCATCCGCTTTAATTTGATCCAAGACTAAAATTCCCTCTTCGCCCCATGTAAGTACCCGCATATCACGCGTTAGTACCTGCCTGCCGCTTGTTCCGTAATAAACGATGCGGCCTGAGGAGTCAAACCCGGCTTTTTGGTTTTGGTAACTGTCATTATGGAACAATACTTCCCAATATTTTATGCTGTCGCCAACAGAGGGTATTCCAAGCATGGCAGCCTTAAATGGGGCGAGAAGTTCCGGGCGGGAGTGTATGTTTAAATTGACCATCGGGTGAGCGCCAATCGCTTTCCACGCCATGGAGCGGCTGGAGCGGACGTTTCGTCTGTAACATATTTCTATATAAGGATAGATATGGCGGGTGTCAATCGCGTTTTCTATCTGTCCGGCGCTTACTCCCCGTTCCTCTTTTGGAAACGGCATACAGGCTAAAAGCGCAAGTTCAATCCCTGCCTGACTTTGGAAGAAGAGCTCCCATCCTTCACCTGTTTGTTCAAATCCAAATACCCACGGCCCCTCTTTCTCTTCTTTTGGCACAAGGGCGGTATCCATCCAGTCTAAAAGTTTTCCTGTAAAAAGCATCGCTTTAGGGTCGCTGTTCCACAGCCCCCAGGTAAAAGCGAATGGATGCGGGGTAAAAAGAGGAAGGTCGTGCCCGCCCGGCGCAAAAAGCAGTCCGTTTGGCAAACAAAAGCGCATTAAAATGTCATAAGTACGCTGGTGGTTTTTTCGTTCAAGATATGAGGGATGCTTCTGCTTGTGAAATGTGTAAGCCGCCATTGAGAGCGCTATCCACATTCCGTAAGAGAGAATTTCAGGATGGAAAAATCCGTGATTCTCTGCTGTAAAGTCATAAAAAAGATTGCATGTGGTAACAGTGCTTGAAACAGAGCTGCCAAAATATTCGCTGTGGTCTGCGTTGTCGTGAACGCTTGAAGCGGTATTAAGCGCCCAGATTTTAAGCGACTCTTCCCACTTCTTTACATTTTGGTGATGAGGACAAATATTTATAGCCCACGCCATAACCATTGCGTCTTGAGCGTTCTCTTCAAGTTTCGTATCAACATAAGAGCCGCTTGGCGGCGTTACATCAATAAAGCGGTTCGCCTCATGAGCGATAATTTCACGGATACGTTTTTGCTCGTCTTTGTCAAGAATACTGCCCGCAAAAACTGAAACCACGCCAAGAAGCGACGCCCACAGGCTGCTTCTCCAGTTTTCACCCCATCTTCTGCGGTCAAGAAATGTTTCTACGTTAAGTTCACCTGTAACATGAGTGTCGCAAGCCCACCTCAGCCCTTTTTTTATTTTGCTTATCAGCTCTTCTTTAATGACAATGTTTTTAATGAGATCGGTTTTGTTAAGATAGATATAGCTGCTTAGGATAGTAAGAACATTCAGGTGCGGCCTCAGCACATACTCTATAACAGGCGATGATGAACCCACAGTACTCATGTTATAACTTTTCGGATTAACAGAACCAAAGAGCCCTCTGTGTTCATCAAGATCATGCCATGACTTCAGGTAATAGGGGAGCCCGCGCGAAAGAAGCTGCAGGATTTTATCCGGTTCAATCTTTTCAGTAAAATTTAGCATCGTCTATTCGGGTCTGCCTGTTTTTAAAGGTCGTTCCATAGGGTATATGATAATGCCGTTTTCCTCATCGGCCTCTTTGCACTTTTTTGCAAATTCACGCGCAGTGTTAGAGTCATAGAGCACCAAAAATGCGTTTCCAAAAAACTTCGGCAGCCGGTCACCCCTGAGCCACTCAATGTTTTTATCAACCATATCGGTAAGAAATCTATCGTTGCTGCCGCTGTATCCTATACCCAAATATGCCATCCTGTTAGCCTCTCCCGCCCAAACCGACGCTTTTGGGATACCGCGATATACGCAAGTGTGAAGTAATGTTCTGCAAATCCACTGCCATTTAAAAAATTAATTGATTGTATACCCATGAACAAAGAGCTTTTTTAAAAAATGGCGGAATTTAACCACTTAAAAATTACGGCAAACTGACGAATAACAAAATTATACCGGTTTAAGCGAAGCAGAGCGGAAATGTCCGGGAAAAATTTTAACTCCAAGTTCTCAAAACAGTATTGCCAAAACGCAGGCAAAAAAGTATACTCTATATTATTGGGACCGCGGTTAAAATTCTAAAATTACGGAGCGCATTTTCAGATGAACACTCCTGGTGAAAAGGTTAAAGTTACCACTGAAGCAGAAAGCCGTGAGCCGGAAAAAACCGGCAGCAGCTTTGAGATGGCTATTGCACGCAAAATGCAGCAGGCGATGATTCCTCAGATTCTCCCCTCTGCGAACTGTTTTTCTATGGCTTCGCTTTATCTGCCGAGCCGGACAGTAAGCGGTGACCAGTTTGACGCTCTTCAGGTATCTGAAAAGATGTATGCGTTTTTGATTTTTGACGTTTCGGGTCAGGGGATATCCTCGGCGCTTCTCTCTTCACTTGGCCGGGTATTTTTTTCAAATCACTTGCGAAACGAGAAGAGCCCCGGAAAAATAATTGAAAAAGTTAATGATGATTTAACAAACGCTATTGGAGAGAGGTTTTACCTCACCGCATTTCTTGCCTTCTTGGATTTGCACGACAACCGGCTTACATATTGCAACGCCGGACACCCGTTTCCGCTTCTTTACAGAAACGGCAGCCGCTCCGCTGTTTCGCTAAAAACAGAGGGGACAGTTATCGGGGTTTTTGAAGATGTATATTTTGAAGAGCAGAGCATGTTTTTGGAACCCGGCGACTGGCTCATAATGTATACCGACGGAATTCTGCAGCCTTTCGGAGAGAAAAACAGACGCGCAGCATTTGAAAAGACCGTTATCGATTTAGCAGAAAAAAGTTCACCGGATATTTTTGTCTCTAAACTTAAAGAACGCTGTCTTGAGGCTCAAAAAGGCACTGAGGCGGAAGATGATACAGCGGTTTTAGTACTTAAGATGGAGTCTGATTCCACAAGTGAAGTATTAAAGAAGACACTTGCTTTTCGTCCTAATGATCACGTTTACATTCAGATAATAAGAAGTTATTACGATGTTGAGAAGGCTGTAGGAATAGTGCTTGGCGCAATGGACCGCGCAGGCTACGGAGACGACAATGTGCGCAGAATGAAAGTCTCTCTCCCGGAAGTAGTCGTAAACGCCATATACCACGGAAATAAAAAAGATTTCTTTAAAAAAGTTGTAATCGGCCATACGGTTACGCCGGAAGAGGTGCGGGTATCGGTTATGGACGAAGGAGAAGGATTTGACCCTGACGCTCTGCCCGACCCCACAATTGAAGAAAATATAATGAAAGAACATGGACGGGGCGTTTACATTACCCGCCACTACTGCGACAAAGTGGAATGGAATGAATCGGGCAGCCGCACTACGCTTACAGTTGTAAACAACAATAAAAGGAAGGCGTAAGTTTGTGCGCATTGGTATCGCCGGGTACATGGGCGCAGGGAAATCTACGTGCGCCCATACTTTTTATTCGCTGAATACAACTATTATAGACGCGGATACTGAAGCTAAACTGCTCATGCAGTCTGATTCGAAATTACAGACAGACCTTAAAGAAGCATTTGGTGAATCTGTAGCCGGCGGCGGTAAAATATGCTTTAGCGCGCTTGGACGCGTAGCATTTTCTTCTGTTAATACATTATTAACTCTCAACAAAATTGTTCATCCGCCGCTTGTTAAACATCTTCAGCCGCGTGTACGTAATAATGAAAACGCTAACTGTATCCTTGACGCGGCGCTGATTCCATTGTTGAATATAGAGTCATGGTTTGACCTGTGCGTTTGGGTAGATTCGCCGTTTGAAATCAGGTTAGAACGGCTCAAAGCAAAAAGAGCCGGTATGGAAGAAGCGGAGCTATGCCGCAGGATGCGTTTACAGGAAGAGATAATGCCTGTTCCTCAAAATAACCGCTGGATAAGGCTGCCGGATTCCGAGTGCGGGCAATATATCAAAGACCGGCTCGAAGTGATAACTCCTGATGCAAAAAACAGGGGTAACCCATAATGCTTAAAAACCATTCCGCGTTTATAAAACAGCTGACAGCCGGTTTAGACTGCCTGCTTATTTTAATCGCCTTTTACACAAGCTACTTTCTTATCAGTCAAGTTCATGAATTTACGCCTTTCATCAGCTATACCACAAACTACTGGGTTATGCTTGTGGGTTTCAGTTTTTTTTATCTTTATTTCGCAGAGACGCGTTCGCTGTTTTCTGTTCTTCAGTTCAGCTGGATAAACGGTTTACTGCTGCGTACAATAAAAGTTTTTTGTTACGCAGGCGCTCTTGGCGCAGGGCTTCTTTACCTTATGCCTGCTCACAACATTAATCCCCGCCTCTATGTATCATTTGTGTTTTGCTCTTTTTTGCTCATATCCTTTGAAAAAGTTATCATAAAAGTAGTAAGTACCATCGTAAGGAGTTCAAGCGATAAGATTACTCCAATAATGGTTATGGGACGGGGACGGGCTGCTGCTCAGATTTGTCAGGAGATTGACAATCACCCGGAGTGGGGTTTGAGAATTGTTTGCAAAATGGATATAAGCGCATCTGTAAAAGAGTTTGAAGATGTAATAAAGGGAAGCTACGTAGAGGAGATTTTTTTCTGTTTCCCGCGCAGAATACCAAGTATAAATTTTTCAGTTGACCCATACATAAAATCGTGTGAAGAGATGGGGCGGCCTGCAAGAGTTTTTTTCAATATGCCCTCTGTAACTAATTTCGCGCGCTGGGATTATCACCACTTCATGGGAAGACCTACGCTTGTAAGCCATACTATAGAACTTGACCCTGACCAGCTTCTTTTTAAAAGAGTTTTTGATATTACCGGCGCGGTTTTCGGCATTTTTTTAATGCTTATACTTTACCTTCCCCTTGCTGTTCTCATTAAAGTGACCTCACGCGGTCCAGTGTTCTTTAAGCAAGTGCGGGTAGGTAAGAGCGGTAAACATTTCGTAATGCACAAGTTTCGCTCAATGCACTGTAACGCCGAGGTAAAAAGGGATGAACTCGAAAACAAGAATGAGTGCAAAGGTGCAATTTTTAAAATGAAAGACGACCCGCGCGTCACCTTTATCGGTAAAATCATACGTAAGTTCAGTATTGATGAAATACCTCAGTTTATAGATGTACTTAAAGGAGATATGTCTCTTGTAGGAACACGGCCGCCAACAACTGAAGAAGTTGAAAAGTACCAGAAATGGCACCACCGCCGCATCAGTATTAAACCCGGAATGACAGGACAGTGGCAGGTGAGCGGACGCAATAAAATAACCGGCTTTGATGAAATCGCAAGGCTTGATTTGAAATATATTGACAACTGGAATATATGGCTTGACATCAAGATAATATGTAAAACGTTTTTTGTTATTTTTAAACGCGGCAGTGCGTATTAATAATATGAGTGATAACGATTTTTCATATATTGCCGATGAACCCTTAACGGTTCCTGATTCGGCTATGCGGATACATGAGAGTATTGCCGAAACTCTTCGGGGACTTGTTAAATGCAGTGCGTCAAGTCCGCTTGATAAGGAGTTCAGGCTTGGATTTGAAAAGGCGCTTTTGTTGTATGATGATTACCAAAGAGAAACACTGTCATCAAATAAAAAGCAGGCAAGCTGCGCCAAAGGGTGCGGTTTATGCTGTTATCACTGGGTTGAGGATGTAAACTCATTTGAGATGCAGATTATAGCCGGTTATATAAAAACGCACTTGCCGCGGCAGCAGATTGAAAAAATTGTAGAAACTTGCCGTAACGATGTTGCGACAATGGAAAGTCTTGAAAAAATTGTAGACAAAAAGTTTGCTGTTCTTAATCCGCAAGTGGAAATAGACCCATCATTTATTCTGCTCTCATCCTTCTATCAGCTTGAACGTCCCTGCCCGCTGTTAACTCCGGCAGGCGAGTGCAGTGTTTACAATGTACGGCCAATCACCTGCCGTATCTACATGAGTTTAGCCGACCCCAAACGCTGTGCGCCGTCTAACATTAATGATGGTGAAGTGGTGACCTGTGTACTTGACTTGCAGGAAGAAGCGAACGCGCTTCTTGATGAATTGCATTTACGGTTTCGCAGAAATGAAAGCAGCAGCAGCGCGTTGAGACTTGGGATTCTTGAAGAGTTGTCCAACTGCTAATCGTCATCTTCCTCTTCAATCTCTTCCATAATCTGTTTAAGCAGGGCGTCACGGCTGATTTGAGGGTCAACTTTCATTTGTATCATATACTGCTCTTTAAATTGCTCCGTACTGCTAAAACCGCTCATCGCAGAAATTTTCTCTATGTCAAAATCAGGATTTCTCATTAAACGCTGTGAATGCTTAATACGTCTGAATAGAAGCAAGTGTTGAAAATCACAATTAAAATCTTGTTTCATAGTGTTAACGACTTCTTCCTCTGTGACTCCTACTGTTTTAAGCAAATCATCCATGCAAAATTTTTCATTGGAAAGATTTTTTTCAATACAGCTTATAATCGCATCTGTAAGAGGCGAATCACCGCTTGCTTCTTCTTTTTCATATTGACTTGTTTTACGTTTGCTTGAAGCCGTATGTAAAGCGGCCAGTATAAGTGTAACGATTGTGAGTGCTAATAAAGAAAGAAACACTGCCTTGAGAGCGAACCATGCCTGACGAATCTGCGCAGTCCCCCAGTTTTTTGGACTGTATCGGCTGAATTGTTCCGCGCCAGACCACGAGTAAAAAACTCTATTGCCTGATTTTTCCGTACCCATTACCGAAACGTCAAACCCAAATTTTGAGGGCGGAAATTCCTTATCAGACAGAGCGATAAAAGGAATCATAGCCTCAACTATATATCCGTTATCATTAATGATTTTTTTCCACTCCATCTCTTTCGCGATAAGCGCGTTGACACTGTCATTAAGAGTAAAACCCTTATCGTTCAAGTCTACGACAAAAGAGAACGTTCTGCTGCGCGGGCTAAAACGGATACTTCTGTGGTTGATACCTGAAAAGGATGCACGGTCGTGGTAAAGGTCAATATGAAGCTCAACAAAATCATCACGCGCAACAGTATCCGTTATTACTTCGGCGATGAAAAACAGTTTAAATTTCGACCAGAGTAGTTTGAAATTAGCGATATCCCCAATCTGCCCGCCCTTTACATCTTTCCACTTTGACAGATTACCGTCTATCGGAAAGTTATCAGGATTCAGCGCTTCTTTTATTTGATAGATTTTTTTGGAAGCGTCTTTTGGTGTGCGCTCAAGAATCCAGCGGTGAGGCTGCGGCGGAGAGGTTATTATAAGAGTATCTGAATAATAAAGGGTATAGCCGAATTGTAAATGTATCTGGTCTTGATTTACTATATGATTATTTTTCCACACCGCTTTATACGGGGGGGAAGTAAAAACGCCCAATGTATCAGCCATTCTTTGCGAATGATGCACCCACAAAGCGACACTATCAGTTTTATTTCTACTTGTCAGCTCTATCTCATAAACAACGCTGTCTGCCATTAAAACCGAACGCACCGGCGGAGAGATGATGCGGGCGCTGTCTGCGGCGGTAATTTTTCTTATAAGCGAAACTGCAGCGGCGCTGTCGGCACTTTCGGAGCGGCCTTTCAGTATGATAAGCTCTCTTGCAGAAACTGGAAATATCAGCCAGAGTGTAAGCAATACTGTGTATAAAAACTTTTGAAATGAATTTTCCATATACGAAAATATAGTTACCGCACTTCTTGCAAAGTATACCTGAAAATTGGGGACGAATGCGCCACCGCATTTTATACCCGTATTTTCCGCACCGCCGTATAAGCATTATTTATATTATCATATTACATTAAATATACAAATATTTTATTTTTACATGATATTTGGAATACAACCCGTAAAGGGAGATAAAAAATATGTCTTGGTTTATTAAGAGTAAAACCGAGCGCGAAGCTAAAAAAAAGCTTAAAGACGACATTTGGACTCAATGTCAGTCTTGCAGCGCTCATGTGTTTCGTCAGGATTTTCTTAACAATCAGAATGTCTGCCCCAAGTGCAACTGGCACGGTAAACTTACCGCCTATGAGCGCATTGGGATGATACTCGACAGCGGGACTTTTAAGGAGATGTTTGAAAATATCCGTCCGTGCGACCCGCTGCAGTTTGTTGACGGCAAAGGCCCCTACAGCGAGAAAACAGAGGCGGCGAGGGCTAAGACCAAACTTAACGAATCGGTGGTAACAGGCTGCGGGAAAATTAACGGGCTTGAAGTCGCCATAGGAGTTATGGACTTTCGGTTTTTGGGCGGAAGTCTTGGTTCGGGCACAGGGGAGAAGATTCTTCAAGCCGCAAACTACGCTTATGACAACCGTATTCCCTGTATAATTTTCAGCGCCTCAGGCGGAGCCAGAATGCACGAGGGGATTTTGTCGCTTATGCAAATGGCTAAAACATGCGCGGGCGTTGCGCGTCTTGACGAAAAGAAGATACCGTTTATATCGGTGCTGACAGATCCAACTACCGGAGGCGTAAGCGCGTCTTACGCAATGGTGGGTGATGTGAATTTGGCTGAACCCGGCGCGCTTATAGGATTTGCGGGTCGGCGCGTTATTGAGCAGACTATTAAGCAAAAACTGCCCGATAATTTTCAGACCGCCGAGTTTGTTAAGGAACACGGTTTTGTTGACAAAATCGTACACAGGCGGGAGTTGAAAGAGACTCTTTTCACCATACTTTCATACTACAATCGGTAAGGGGCAAATCAATGGAACGTGAACTTGAATTTGAAAAGCCCATCGCCGAGATGGAAAAAGCTATAGAGAAACTCAAAACCCTTGCTGTTGAAAACAAGGGCGATTTCGACGGTCAGATCGCGGAGCTTAAAAGAAAGTGCGAGGAGCGCAAAGAGGAAGTTTATAACACGCTTACTCCCTGGCAAACTGTTCAGGTTGCGCGTCATCCGCGCCGTCCTGTGCTTTACGATTACATATCCATGATATTTACAAACTTTGTTGAACTGCACGGAGACCGCTGTTACGGCGACGACCGCGCGATGATAGGCGGCTTTGCGACACTGGGCGCTCAAAAGGTGATGCTCATCGGGCACAGCAAAGGTAAAAACGTAGATGAAAATGTAAAGCGTAATTTCGGCATGGCGCGTCCTGAGGGATACCGCAAGGCGCTGAGGCTTATGCGTCTGGCCGAAAAATTTAATCTGCCTGTAGTTACATTTATAGATACAGCCGGAGCTTACCCCGGCCTTGACGCAGAGGAGCGCGGTCAGGCTGAGGCTATAGCGCGCAACCTTACCGAAATGGCAAAACTTGAGGTTCCGGTTGTAAGCGTTGTGACAGGCGAGGGCGGAAGCGGCGGAGCTTTGGGGATAGGCGTTGCGGACGCTGTGCTAATGCTCTCTAACTCAGTGTATTCAGTTATATCACCGGAGGGGTGCGCGTCTATTTTGTGGCGCGACGCTTCTTATGCTTCTCTTGCGGCGGATAATTTAAAGATCACCGCAAAGTCTTTATTGTCACTTGGCGTGATTGACGAAATCATAAAAGAGCCGGCGGGCGGAGCGCATAATAATCCGCAGGGCGCGGCTGAGGCGATTAAGGAAGCAGTACTTAAAAATTTGAAAAAGTTAACATCTCTCAGCGGCCAAAAATTGACCGCAAAGAGATTTGAAAAATTTTCAGGTATGGGAAAGTTCACCAAATAACCGATAAAAAGGATTTCCCGCTATGGCAAAATCAGCAAAAGATAAAACAGAAGAACAGCTCCATAAAATCCCTCTGAGGATTACAGATACGACTCTGCGCGACGCTCATCAGTCGCTGTGGGCTACCCGTATGAGAACAAAGGATATGCTTGACATTATAGACGTTATTGATAATGTCGGATATTACTCTTTGGAGATGTGGGGCGGCGCAACATTTGACGTTTGCTTACGTTTCCTGCGCGAAAATCCGTGGGAGAGACTGCGTCTTATCAAGGCGAAAGCGAAGAACACTCCTTTACAGATGCTTCTGCGCGGACAGAATCTCGTAGGGTACCGCAATTATGCCGACGATGTTGTTGACAGGTTTGTGGCGCTCTCATGCGAAAACGGGATAGATATTTTCCGCGTGTTTGACGCTCTTAATGATACGCGTAATCTTGAAGCGGCAATTAAAGCTGTAAAGAAATACGGCGGTCACGCTCAGGGTACGCTTGCCTATACGACTTCGCCTGTGCATACTGTTGAAAAATATGTTCAATACGCCAAGGAGCAGGCCGCGCTTGGAATTGACTCTTTATGTATAAAGGATATGGCGGGTATTCTCTCTCCGATCGGAGCGGAGCGTTTGGTTTCCGCGCTTATCAAAGAATTAAATATTCCGATTCAACTGCACTGCCATTCGGCAAGCGGTATGGGTGTTGCGGCGTATGTTGAAGGCGCGCGCGCCGGAGCGGGAGCGATTGACTGCGCTATTTCCCCTATGTCAGGTTTTTCATCTCAGCCGCCCGTTGAAACTATGGCCGCGATATTTTCCGAAACAAGCTACGCGGCTGAACTTGACATGGACGCTATCGAAAAGATTGCGAAATATTTTGAGGAGCTTACACCAAAACGCGTTACATCAACTGCGCCTCAGGCTTTTATTGACCCCGGAATTCTGATTCATCAAATCCCCGGCGGAATGATTTCAAACTTCCGTTCTCAATTGCAAATGCAAAAAGCGCTTGATAAATTGCCGGAAGTATTGAAAGAGGTAAGCCGTGTACGTGAGGATTTGGGCTTTCCGCCGCTTGTTACTCCCACAAGTCAGATAGTGGGTACTCAGGCTGTGATGAATGTTATTTCAGGCGAGCGTTATAAAATTGTACCTAACGAAGTTAAAGATTACGTAAAAGGACTTTACGGACGGTCACCCGCTCCTATTGACCCTGCAATAACAAAGAAAATTTTGGGTGATGAAACTCCCATTAACTTTAGGCCGGCGGACAGATTAAGCCCAATGCTTCCCAAAGCAACCGATGGCGTTGACCCGTCTTTTATTCGCGGCGAAGAGGATATTATCTCTTATGTGCTTCTTCCTGAGCCTGCGCTTGAATATTTCAAATGGAACGCTCTTCCTGCTGACAAGCGTCCGGAAATTCCCGCCGACACTGAACTCAAAAAAGTGATGAAGTGGGAAAAGGCCGCTGACGAACCTGCTAAAAAAGATGAACCTGCCCCGGCAAAAGCTGTCTCCGCAATAGCGCAGCAGCTGCATATTGAAGGAGTCGCGGGTGAGCTTCTTGAGAAAATCGGCGGATTGGCTGTTGAAGAGATTGTATTCCGTAAAGGCGATTATAATATCTTGGTAAAACCGGCAGGCGCGTATCACGCAGCTGCTCAGGCTCATTCTACTCTTGATATGAGTGCCGCAAGCGGCGTTTCAACCGCGCCGAGCGCCGCCGCTCCGGCAGAAACGCCTGTTGAAGCTAAGCCTGAAAAGAAAGAAGAGTACAGCAAAACCATTAACGCTCCGCTTGTAGGTACGTTTTACAGCGCCCCCGGTCCGGGTAAGCCTCCGTTTGTAAAAGCAGGCGATGTAATTGACGCGGGCGCTAAGGTTTGCATTGTAGAAGCGATGAAGCTCTTTAACGAAATCTCAGCTCCGGTGAAATGCCGTGTTGTCAAGGTTCTTGTGCAGGATGGAACCGCTGTTGACAAAGATCAGCCGCTCATTGGGATAGAGGAAATTTGAAAAATAGTGCAATACACAATTAGAGAGATGGCCTTAACGTAATGTTACGGAAAAATCTCAAATTTTGTGCATTGCACTTTTTATTTCGGAACATATATGACAATCCAACAAGAATCCTCCCGCAGAAGAACATTCGCAATTGTATCTCACCCTGACGCAGGTAAAACCACCATAACCGAAAAGCTCCTGCTTTACGGCGGAGCGGTGCATGAAGCGGGGTCTGTTACATCAAGAAAAAAAGAACGCGCCACTGTTTCAGATTGGATGGAGCTTGAGCGCAAGCGCGGTATATCCGTAAGTTCTACTGTGCTTAATTTTGATTATAATGGCTATAGAGTCAATTTGCTTGATACTCCGGGACATAAAGATTTCAGTGAGGATACTTACCGCGTTCTTACCGCGGTTGATTCGGTTATAATGGTGATTGACGCGGGAAAAGGGATCGAAAATCAAACACGCAAACTTTTTGAAGTTTGCAGAAAAAGAAATACTCCCGTATTCACCTTTATCAATAAACTTGACCGCCCCGCACTTGACACATTAGCATTGCTTGACGAAATAGAGCAAGTGCTTAAGATCAACGCTTATCCTATGAATCTGCCTCTTGGCTCAGGAGTAGATTTCAGAGGCGTGCTTGACCGCAGAACGAATCAGGCGTACTTTTACGAACGCACTCCGGGCGGAGTTTACCGCGCGGCGGTTGCTACTCACGGCATATCTGATCCTGTTGTCAAAGAAGGTCTGAGTCCCACGGTATACAATACTCTTTGTGAAGAGATGGAGATGGTTGAACACGCCGGCGCGGCTTTCAGTCACGAAGATGTGCTTGCAGGAAAAACAACTCCTGTCTTTTTCGGCAGTGCCGCGAATAATTTTGGAGTACAGCTTTTGCTTGACGGATTTTTGGAGTTCTCCCCGCCGCCGCTTCCAAGAGTTGCCGGAGAGAAATCTGTTAATCCTGATGATAAAAATTTTAGCGGCTTTGTCTTTAAGATTCAGGCAAACATGGATCCCAAGCACCGCGACCGCATGGCCTTTGTGAGAATCGTATCCGGTAAATTCACGCGCAATATGCCTGTCACTCATATCCGCACAGGAAAAACACTGAGGCTTGCCAATTCAAGCAACGTCTTCGGAAGAGAGCGTACATCTGTTGATGAAGCATACGCGGGTGATGTGATTGGCGTTGTAGGAACTGATTTACTTTGCATAGGCGACACGCTCAGCGAAGAACCTAAATTAACTTTTAACGAGATACCGCGCTTCCCGCCGGAGTGTTTTGCATACCTGCATAACCCTTATCCATCAAATTACAAACGGTTTCGCGAGGGACTTATGCAACTTGTTCAAGAGGGACTCATTCACCTGTTTGAAATCCCTTCCGGCCATCAAAAACTACCGCTTCTCGCGGCAGTCGGCCCATTGCAGTTTGACCTTGTACAATATAGATTAGAAAGTGAATACGGAGCGGTATCACGCGTAGAACAAACTTCATGGACATTGGCAAGATGGATTAAATCCACCGCTCCGATTGCCGAAAGCAAACTGCATATACCGATGGGCGCTCAGCTTGCTCTTGACAGAGAAGAGCGTCAGGTACTGTTATTTCCCAGCGACTGGCATCTTCAATTTTTCAGCGAACATAATAAAGATGTCGAATTAAGCATATCCGGTGATTTTTAACCGTGATACCGCAAGAAGTCCAAACCATAGAAAAACTCCTTGGCGTCAATCATGAAATCGTATTCAGCGACGCGGGGCATGAAAGCCGCGGGTATATTATTGATGACGGCAGGATTGTATTTAAATTCCCAAGAAGCTCCAAAATATCTTATGACAACGAGATTAACGCTTTAAACGCTGTCAATGCTTTAATCACCGACATAGGGTTGCAGAGAGTGGGCTGGACAGCGCAGAGCAACAGCTATCTTGGGCTTTACGGCGTAATCGGCAAAGCTATAAAGAATCTTGAATTATCACCCGCGCAAAAACTTAATATCGGTAAGCGGATAGGCTGTTTCCTTCGGGCGCTTCACAATTTAGAAGTGCCCGGCGCGCCGATTTGTTCTTTAGCCGATGAAATAAAAACATGGCATGACAGGTATCTGCCGCACAAGGATTTCATCGATGCGAATATGACAGCTATTGAGAGTGCGCGCCTTCACGAGCTTATGATGGAAGAGGCTCCGTCGGCTCTTATGAAACTTGGCGATGACCGTGTGTTCGCGCATGGAGACCTTAGCGGTAATAACATCTTTCTTGACAAAAGCGGCAATGTTGGGCTGATTGACTTTTCAGAATCCGGCTATCTTGACCGCGCATCGGATTTTATGGATATTGGGGACGCTGAAATTTCAGAGGCCATGCTTGAGGCTTACGGCGCGGACGATACGCTTGTTCAAAAAATATCCATCCGTCAAAGAATACGCCCCGCGGCTATTCTTGTGTATTACAGATTGAAGGACGACTACGCCGGGTCTATGAGGACGGTGGAGAAGATCCGTGCCTCTTTAAAAACAGTCTGACCGTGTTTATCGAGCCGCAGGCAATCAGGATTTATAGGATTTAAGGATTTGCAGGATTAACCTGCTCCTGCCTCCGCGCTTCGGTTCTCACAATCTTCGCGCCAAGCGCGTTTAATCTTGTGTCAATTTGCTGATACCCGCGGTCAATCTGTTTGATGTTGTTTATAACGCTTTTACCCTCCGCGGCTAAAGCCGCTATAAGAAGCGCCATACCTGCTCTAATGTCGGGGCTTGAGAATGTTGCGCCGTAGAGCTGAGATTTGCCAACAATCACCGCCCTATGCGGATCACAAAGAATAATAGATGCTCCCATACCTATCAGCTTGTCAACAAAAAAGAGTCTTGATTCGAACATCTTTTCATGTATGAGACAAGTCCCCTCAGACTGAGTCGCGCATACAAGAAAAATTGACATAAGGTCTGTAGGAAAACCAGGCCACGGACTGTCTTCGATTCTTGGAATAGCGCCGCCCAAATCTTTACGAATCTTCATGGGCTGGTTAGCCGCAACGTGAATAGTGCGCGCCTCAGCGTTTACATTTGCGATAACCCCTATCCGTTCAAATTGATAGCAGATCATTCTCATAGCGGCAGGGTCAATTTTGTCAATAAGTAAATCTGAACCTGTTGCGGCGGCAAGTCCGATAAATGAACCTGCTTCTATAAAATCGCTTCCGATTTCATGTGTCACAGCGCTGAAACTTTTGCATCCGTGAATTTTTAAAAGGTTTGATCCCACACCCTCTATTTCTACGCCCATTGCCTGCAAAAATCGGCATAATCCCTGAACATGGGGTTCAGAGGCGGCATTGGCTATTACAGTTACACCCTTTGCTCCGGCTGCCGCGATAAGCGCGTTTTCTGTTGCGGTTACAGAGGCTTCATCAAGATAAATATCAGCGCCTTTTAGTCCGCCTTTTGGAGCGCGAAGCGTGTAGGTAGTCTCCCACGTCACATCGGAGCGCACCTTGCGTTCGACGTCAAGTTTGGCTCCGAGAGCTTTAAACACTAAGAAGTGAGTATCAAGTCTGCGGCGGCCAATGTGGTCGCCTCCGGGTTGAGTGATAACCGCTTCTCCGGTTCTCACAAGTAAAGAGGACGCAAAAAGTACAGAGGCGCGTATAGCGTTTGAAAGTTCCCCGCACAGTTGTGAAGAGCTAAGGGAGGCGGCCTCTATCCCGCACTCATTTTTGTTAACCTGTGCTATGCGTACGCCAAGACCTGATGCTATTTCAAGCATACTGCGCACGTCGCCGATGTCCGGCACATTTGTCAATCTGACGGGTTTATCTGTAAGCAAAGCCGCGGCGATTACAGGCAGCGCCTCGTTTTTGTTTCCTGTAACGCTGACTGTACCGGAAAGTTTTACACCCCCCTCAACTATAAAAGCGCCCATGATGCTGAAATCTCCTTGAGAAAATAAGGTCAAAATCAAATATAAGAGGGGGAAGTATCCCCCTGTCTCCAGCCAAAAAATTAAACAAAAAGACGTTTAATTTTTTGTCTTCCGCCACCCCCTCTGCGGGGACACCCCGCAACGCCCCGCCACCTTATCACCCCCAACCCCCTCAAGGGGGCTAAAGCAGGAAAAATCAACGGCAGGAAAAATCTTAATGTAAAATAACAAAATCAGCTTATAGAGTACAATGGTTTGTATGCAGTTTGGCTAAAAAATTGCATTATTTAAGAAATATAGCGATTGTTGAAGCGAAATTATTATATTTGATGATTAAAGCTATCTGTCCGGATGTATACCAAATTTCTTGACGAACACCTTTCTTAATGGGAATCTGTCTTTAAGCTGTACGTGCATGCCGCCCGCAAGGGCGGACTACAAGCTGTCTTGAGCGGACAACCAACGTATAATGCGTGAAGGGATCAAGAAATTGGCTCCGGACAGACTTTTTACAAACAATGACCAGACCCCGGCGCCCGTCCATATATCTTTGTCAACTCCGCAAACCGCTCCATTTTCTTTTTTGCCGGCATAGCTTTTGTTAACCGCCACTGCCAGTTGCCGAACATCACTCCCGGAGTATTCATGCGGTGGCCTGTTCCAAGTCCAAGAATATCCTGCATCGGTATAATGCAAAGCCATGAGGCGCTTCCCATCGCACAGCGCAGGAACGCGTCCATAAAGTTTTTTTCTGTGCAGTTTAAGTAATCGCAAATTAATTTTTTGTATGGCTCTTCGAGCAGGGAGAACCAGCTTTGCGAAGTATCATTATCATGAGTGCCTGTATAAGTAACGCTGTCTTTCGTAATGTTATAGGGAAGATACGGATTAGCCGGATTTGCGTCAAACGCGAATTGAAGGATTTTCATTCCGGGAGCGTTTATATCTTCACGCAGTTTTGTTACATCGGGGGTGATGTCGCCCAAATCTTCCGCTATAAAAGGAAGCTCTCCGAGAGCCTCTTTTATCGTTTGGAAAAAGTGAAGCCCCGGCCCTTTTCTCCACTCTCCATTGACTGCTGTAGCGCTTGACGCGGGAACAGCCCAGTAAGAATCAAACGCTCTAAAGTGGTCTATACGTATATAATCAACAAGCTCCAATGTTTTTTGGATGCGGCTTCTCCACCATGAATAACCGTTCTCACGCATGGTATCCCATCTGTAAAGAGGGTTTCCCCACAGCTGTCCGGTCTCGCTGAAATAATCCGGCGGAACTCCGGCAACGCTTATCGGTCTTGCCTCTGCGTCAAATAAAAACTCTGATGGCTGCGCCCATGTGTCGCTGCTGTCGTACGCCGTATAAAAAGGGATATCACCAATAATGAGGACATTTTTTTGCTTTGCGTAAGCGCGTACTTTTCCCCATTGCTTGAAGAACAGATACTGGATAAATTTCTGATAACGCAATTCCTGCCCATGTTCGTTAATTATTGATTCAAGCGCGCCCGCATCTCTAAGTTTGTAAACGTTTTCCCATTCCCACCACGGACGTTCCTTGTGGAGCTTTTTTATAACTCTGAAAAGCGCGTAATCCGCAAGCCACCAATTTTCCTTATTGCAAAAATCAATAAACTCATTCGTATCTGTAAATTTACCAAACGCTTTACGCAGTACTTTTTCTTTTTCGGTGATGACAGGCCCAAACTCCACATGATCGTCTGACAATTTGGGATAGGATTTCAAATCAGCTTTTGAAAGTAAACCATCCTTTACAAGTTCATCAGGTGAAATGAGAAGAGTATTTCCGGCAAAGGAGCAGAACGTTTGATACGGAGAGTCGCCGTACCCCGTTGGGCCAAGCGGACAAAACTGCCAAAACTGCTGCTGGTTTGAAGACAACAGATCTATCCACACCAAAGCGGATGAACTCAAATCTCCTATCCCGTAAGGCGAAGGAAGTGAAGTCGGATGAAGAAAAATGCCGGAAGCTCTCATAAAAATATCCCTTTAATAATCATTTATAGTGACATTGCGCGTTTTTGACAGCCTTACAATATAATTTAATTCAGCGTTATGGTGTTACAGAACAAGGTTGTGTCATCTCCACCTGAATCATCTCAATCCCTGCCTCTTTAGACACGGTAAGGACTTTTTCATCTCTATAAAACTCAAGATAAAAAATCCTTCTGATTCCGCTGTTAGCGATGAGCTTAAAACAGTTCCAGCAAGGAGAAGCTGTCACATAAATATCTGAACCATTGATAGCTGTTCCGTTTTTGGCGGCTTGTATGATGGCGTTAGCTTCGGCGTGAACAGTAGCTACGCAGTGGGTGTTTTCCATCATGTGGCCAACATCGTCGCAGTGCGGCATTCCG
>Ga0123356_10000521_pt1 | contig 42726 bp, 32 predicted proteins | sample TergutEmb28metaG_2_FD_92546 | JGI IMG/M metagenome (GOLD analysis project Ga0123356, IMG submission 92546) | Embiratermes neotenicus P3 segment gut microbial communities from Petit-Saut dam, French Guiana - Emb289 P3 | ecosystem: Host-associated > Arthropoda: Insects > Digestive system > Gut ...
ACCTCACGCCCATCCCGAACAACAGCAACCGCCGTCTCATCACAAGAAGACTCCAATGCAAATATAATCATAACAAACCACATTCCTAAGATGTGGCTTGCATTATATAGCTAACCCCCCAGTTTGTCAAAGTTGTCAGGGGGACGGTTTTTTGAGAAAGCATTTTTATAGTGAAACACTATAAATGAAAACATACAACCTTACGATACCTCTGCCCCCGTGAGTTTGGAGTTTGCGGTATAGAGATTACAAACGGTTGCCGTTTTTATCAAAGTGCTTATGCAGTGCTAGTTCAGTTGCAAGTGCAGAGATGACAATAAGAAGAGCATGGACGACAACAATTACAATTCCGACATTGCGTATTGCAGTATCACTGCTGCCGTGTACAAAAATTAACGCAGCAATTGAACATATAAATAACGCTATGCCCAAGCGGGAGAGGAGCAATCCGCTCAGTTTATTGCCATATTCCCACGTTTCCTGATTTTTCATCGATCTTAACGACCTATAGCCAAAGATAAAGTTTATTTTCTTAGGACTGTGCCTTTCAAACAGAAACCCAAAACCAATCATTGTAATTCCAAAAACAATTACTACTATAAGAATAATTCCCCACATATTCATTTTTAATACCTCTTAGTTGTATTTTTGTCTTATTTTACCTAAATCCTGTTCATTTTCGACCCAATGCTCAAGATAACCGCAACCAAGACAAACCAGTCGCTCAATAATCACTTCACTGAAGATAGTCGCACCTAATTGAATTTGCCTATATTTTTGTAAATCATAATTATATTCCTCAGTTACAATAAAAATTACCCCGCTAGTTTACATCAGAAAGTCTGAGTAATCAAGCAACATGTCAACAGAACCGTCCCCCTGACATCTCCTACCCGTAATAATATGTCATAAACATCACTGTTCCGATAAAATTCAACACTAACCCAAATATCATTGGAACAATATTCAGGTAAATCTTTTTATCAAGCTTCAGCGTCCTTAACATAAACAACATGCCAAGATAAAACGCAGGCAGTGTGTCAACTGTATATCTTGAGCCGAATTGATGTCCCCCTAATGTTCTATGGAATGAAAAGGCAATAATATGCAAAATTGTTAAGAAAAGCAATACAAAGATTAAGCCTGCAAAGTTGTCAGAGGGACGGTTCTCGTGACATGTTGTCAGTAGAACCGTCCCCCTGACAACTTTATAAACGAATAACCCCAAACACACAAAGTAACTAACAACAATCGGTGAAGCAACCCAAAACGCAAAGCCGTGGAACATGGGGAACTCCGTTATGTTAAAGTTAAAAAACATTCTGCCGAGATTCCCTAAAATCCGCCCTGCGTAAAACTGACCATACGGGTCATTTACAAACTCCGGCAGATAGTTATGCCCAAACTCGAAAATATTGCCGAATCTGGCATAGTTAAGCCACATATAAAAAGAACCGAGAAAAATCGCAGGAATGCTGTATAAAAACAATCGCTTCAAGAAGCCAAGAAAGCTGCTCCCCTGGATCTTCCCGGCTTTCTCCCGCTTAAAAAGCAAACACAATACAACAGGCAAATACAATGCATTAAACGGACGGCACCCCATGGCAGCACACATTGCAAAAAGTGAAATAAATGAATGCTTGGAATTATCTGTAAGAGCATAATAAAAAGACATTAATGTAAAAAGAAACGCCATGTTTTGAGCAATATACCAAACCGACCCCCACAGAGATATATGGAGGTAATTTGTACCTAAAATAAGAAAAAGACTCATCAGCACTGCATAATTCTTATTCCCAAGCAGCTTATACCCGATTTTATAAGCATAAACAAGCGAACATAAAGAAACAACAAAAGCTATAGCATTATCAGGTGTATTTATACCGAAAACCAACACAAAAGGCAACAAAACAATCGATGGAAAAGGCGGAAAGCTTACAAAATACCGCCCCTCATAAACAGCAAGCTCAAGCCACGGCACATTTTCGCCTAAATCCAAACTCCCCAAAAGCCATTGAGCAGCCTGTCTGGAGTACGAATTATAAGGATTTCTCGCAGTTAAACAAAAATCACCGGAAAACAAATAAACCAGACCATATACAAAAATCGCACCAAAGAGAATCACTGCATATGGTCTGTATTTTTCTGACAAATGCTTACATAAAGTCATGCCTTGCCTCTTTAAACAGAGTATGACGTAGCAGAAGTAGTACCGCCTTTACCTGTCCAATTAGTATGGAACATCTCACCTCGAGGCTTGTCGACTCTTTCATACGTATGAGCACCGAAATAATCCCGTTGAGCCTGAAGCATATTAGCAGGCAAACGAGCCGAGCGATAACCGTCATAATATGTTAAAGCACTCGCAAAGGCGGGAATTGCCACACCGTTTAGCAAAGCCGCAGCACACACATTACGCCACCCGTCCTGAGCAGCAGACAAAGCACTGCAGAAGAAAGAATCCAGCATAAGATTATCTAAATTAGGGTTATTATTAAAAGCCTCTTTAATATTTGAAAGGAAAGACGAGCGGATAATACAACCACCCCGCCACATCATAGCAATTGACCCGTAATCCAGATTCCACCCGTAAGCATCGGAGCAAGCCCGCATCAATGCAAAACCCTGAGCATATGAAACAATCTTTGAAGCGTATAAGGCTTGCCGGATATCATCGATAAAAGCAACTCTATCCTCCACAAATTTCCCCCTGGGGCTCGGTCCCTTTAAAATCTCCGAAGCTCTGACTCTCTCGTCCTTCTGTGCAGACAAGCAGCGAGCAAAAACAGCCTCACTTATGAGCGTTAAAGGTATACCTTCATCCAACGAAGCAACGGACGTCCACTTGCCCGTGCCTTTTTGTCCGGCAGTATCTAATATTTTCTCTACAACAGGGCTGCCATCCTCATCCTTAAACGCCAGAATATCTCTTGTAATTTCGATAAGATAGCTGTCCAGAACACCGTCATTCCATTCACGAAAAACCTCATGCATCTCATCGGTATTCATACCGAGATAATCCTTCATCAAAAAATACGCCTCGCAAATAAGCTGCATATCGCCATATTCAATACCGTTGTGCACCATTTTCACAAAATGTCCCGCACCATCATTTCCAACCCAGTCACAACAGGGCACACCATCAACCTCTGCGGAGATTGCCTTAAAAACAGGAGCAACATGCTTCCATGCTTCAACCGAACCTCCCGGCATAATACTGGGACCCTTTAGAGCACCCTCTTCTCCGCCTGAAACACCTGTACCTATATATAACAATCCTTTTGATTCAACATATTTAGTGCGGCGAACAGAATCCGGGAAATGCGAATTTCCGCCGTCAATAATGATATCACCGGGCGACAGTAACGGTATCAAGGCTTCAATATTATCATCAACCGGCTTTCCGGCTTTTACCATCAGCATTATTTTTCTGGGAGCTTTTAAACTGTCAACCAGCTCTTGCAATGAATACGCTCCCGTAATATTCAAACCCTTTGCACGACCCTCAAGAAATGCCGCAACCTTATCGGTTGTCCGATTATAAACACAAACGGAAAAACCTTTGCTCTCCATATTCATAACAAGGTTCTCGCCCATAACGGCAAGCCCGACTATTCCGATATCCGACTTATTCATAACAACTCCTATCTCTGCACCCTTGCATTACCTTTAACAATATTCCAAACAACATCCTCATCGGCAGGACATGCATAATCCTCCAAAACAGTTGTCGCCAAAGCACCGCAAGCCCACCCGAACTGCGTAGCGTTCTCGGGAGTCATTTCCCGCAAGATTCCATACAGCAAACCACCGGCAAAACCATCACCGCCACCTATGCGGTCTAGTATCTGAATCGGTTTTGGCTCTATTACGGTTAAAGTATCACCAAACAACGATAAAGCACCCCACATATGTTCATTAACAGAAACGACCTGCCGCAAAGTATTAGCAAAAACACAGGCATTAGGAAAAGTTTTTTTAACTCTTAAAATCATTTCCTTAAACCTATCAATCTGAGCATTTAACTCCAGCCCTCCGTGCTCGGGACCCTCAATACCCAATGAAAGCTGATAATCCTCTTCGTTCCCGATTAGAATATCAGCAGAGCTCACCATTTCAATAAAACTCTTCCGCAGCTCATCCTCTCTGCCTTCCCAAAAGGTTTTGCGATGATTAAGGTCAAATGAAATTAAAGCACCATGCTTTTTTGCCGCCTTTACAGCATCCATGCAAAAGCGGGTAGTATCCTTGGAAATTGCACCAACCAACCCGGATAAATGAAGGATTTGCACACCATCCTCACCAAATATCCTGTCAAAATCAAAATCCTTGGCACTTAGAACATAACCGACTTCACCCGCTCTGTCATTATGGACACGAGGACCTCTGGTGCCAAACCCGCTGTCTGCAATATTAAACTGATGCCTATAACCCCACGGACCGCCCTGAGGAACATCAGGACCTAAATAATCAATATTTCTACGCCTGAGCTCACCTTTAATAAACAAAGATATCGGACTATCCTCAACAAAGTTGGTTAAAACAAGCCCCTTAAACCCCAGAGAAGAAGCAATATTAATCGCATTAGACTCTGCAGAGGTTGCCTGCATATAAAAATGATTGCTTGTGTGCACCGGTGCCGCATTAAGCGGAGTTATACGCACACCCATACTCGTAGGACAAGCAATACCGTACTTGCAGTTATCACGCAATTTCATGTAAATCAATCCTTTCAAAAATAAACGTTGCCTTATACATCCTTAATATCCCAAAGTCCCAAGGCAGGATTTTCAATAAAAAACACATCCTTACCATCAGACAAGGTATTATACCCCATTTTTAACACTTTCGGATTATATTTTATAACAGCCTCATCATACGGCATATAACTAAACCCGACTCCTTCCACCTCTTCCTTACTCAAATGCACAGTAGCATATGTAACTTTAAATCGCCCATCAGTTGAGCCGTGTATTAAATGTGCTGCCGCTGAAAAATTACTTTGCAGCTCAATTTCCGTTTTACATAGTTCCAGAATTCTATCCCTGCCCGCATAGCCAAATTTCCGTATCAGACGGTCTATTTCCGAATCCTCGCCAAACATCTTCACACCCGGAGCAATAATAATAAGATGACCATCATCTGCCATAGCCATACGAGTACGATAAATCGCTTTATTGCCGAGCCATGTGGAATGAAACTCCCGCTCATCAAGCCACACTACACAGTTTCTTATAGGCGAATCCAAATATATCAGATTCTTCTTTCGGCTAAGTGCAACCGCTCGATTAAACCCTTCACGCTCTTTCCCGATATAAAGCCCTATAATATCTGTCTTTTCGCCTTCGGTTACAGTAACGGTGAGAACATACTCCACAGGAAGCTTAGAGATAAATAACGCCTCGGCATAATCAAAAACCTTACGAACAGGAGAATAATCCTTCCCCATTATCTGCTCCATACCGCAAACTGCACCCAACATATGAGAAAGATTTATAAACCTGCTGCCGCCGCAACCGACAACAATATTCTTTGTATAATTTGCCATACCAACTACCTCGTGAGGCACAACCTGTCCGACAGACAAAATGAGGTCATAAGACGGGTCAAGCAGGTAATTGGAAACCTCAACATCCATAAGCTCACACATCAACCCGCCGGAAACCTCGGAAACAAAATCTGCAGGAACCTCACCAAGCTTTGTAACACCGCCTCGCCAATCGTGCACAAGAAACCGCTCGGCAGGTATATTATCACCAAAAAAGGAGATTTGCTCCTCTCTTGTCATAGGTTTATGTGTTCCCAAAGCGGGCAATATATCAACATGCACACCGGCAAGCAAGTCATAATACATAGATGTAATAATACCTGCACCGGAGTTGAGCCGTGTAATATCAGGAGGAATCAGCAAAACTTTTGAAAGCTTCTTATCACGGACAGACTCAACAAGACAATCCATAATTTGCTCGCGTCGGAGCCCATGCTCTTCGTTTTCTTTAAAAATTAAACTCATAATTCCCACACTCTACCCTTTAACTGTTTCATCAATACCAAGAGCAGCCAAATGCTTACCAATATGCTCTTCCAAAGCAGTAAAATATTCTTCCTCATGCTCATATAAAACATCAAAAATCCTGTCCTTGAACAATGTTGAACCGTCAGGATTTTTTGCCTGAAGAATCAAACCATATGTAATGTGTAAAACCTGTCGTGCATCATCTTGATTTAAATAGTCAGGTAGCATATTATCCGAAACGTCGGACAAATCAGCAATATAATCAGTGTTTTCCGTAATATGATAACATTTTTTTGCCTCTTGAAGATTTGAAAGAGCAAAGGCATGAATTTCTCTGTATAATTCCGGCGAGCACTTAGCAATAACACGAACAGCTTCCAACCAGTTTGTTCCGGCGGTTTTTAAGTGATACTTTCCATCCGTTAACCTGTGTATAATCGGAAAAACAGAAAACTTGTCACTTCCCGAATGAATGCTCAGCTTATAACCAAACATTTTGGCAATTTCTGCATGTACTAAAAAATCACGTTCAAACAATGAAATATCACCGCGGTAATCAATTCCTTTTTGAAACTCCCCGACAAAACGCGGAGCAAGACTTGTTATCTCCACTCCGTGCCTGACAAGCTCACTTGCTACAAAATAATGTGCCTGCGGAGAAGTCGTTGACAAGGTTTCATCAATAGAAACTTCAAAATCAATATCTTTATTATTAATAAGCTCATCAAAAATATTTATTGCATGTTCAATTGCGGGAAGATACACAAGAACAATCCTCTTAAAATCATCATAACAAAAACTAAGCATTACATCACCGGAAACAGCAATGGTTTTATTAAGATACAACTTTTCCAAAGCACCGGTTACATCAGCAGGAAGCTCTGCATATCGTGTATTTATCTCAGCCTGCGAGGCACAGTCCAACTCGCTCGGAATATGCTCTGAGCAATCAAGTGTAATCATCGAAAAACCGCACTCCAGAGCGTTTCTTACCTCATCATGTGTCTTTAAGTGGTCGCCGTCGGCACCAAAACCTTTTGTATAACCCTCTCTAAAAACCGCCCAGACTGCTGCCGAAAGCACATCCTCATAAGTACGACCTGTTAGGTTTAACTCTCTTATAGACTGTTGTGCAAGCACGGGAAAAACATCCGATTCACGAAGCAGCCTGATATGACCGCCCGAAGCAAGCCCTAGCCTGTCGCCCAACCCTATTGTCACATCCCGCCCTTTATGCCGTACAGGGCTTGTAAAGTTAAAAATCTTTCTTAAAGCTTTTGAGTTTTCAACAGATAACGGACATTGCTTATATGTCTTTTCAGGAGTGACAATCGCCTCGCCGTCAAATGCATCCATATCAGAGCCTGACACAATTAACACAACATCGCAATTTTCCGTTTTTGCCATGCAGTAATCAGAATCACTGTTTTTTTGTTTTGAACGAGGATAAATATATTGAATATCAGAACGCATAAGAACACTCCTTTTGCCGCCTCTATTTTGACTTCGTTGTCAGCTTTGATACTTCAAATCCAAAAACAGAAACCATCACCAACCCGATACACACAAGAAGCTGAGTGATATTTAGCGGAGTTATTGTAAATAAATCATTTAAAATAGGCACATACATGACGGCAATTAAAATTGCAAAAGAAAGCAGCATGGAAATATTCAAAAATCTGTTACCAAAAAGCTTGCTGCTCAAGCCCATAAAAGAATCCGACTTTGAAGGATATACAACAAGCAATTCACATGCGACCAGTGTAAAGAAACACATACTTATAGCTATTGCATAATCATTAATTAAGTAAAGCCCGTACAGAAACGCACCCAAGGCACTTATGCAAACAAAAGCCGCCCGGACTATAACAGAACCCATCATACTCCTGTTAATTATCGCTTCTTTTGGGTCTCGGGGTTTTCTTTTCATTATCCCTTTTTCTTTGCCTTCCATGCCCAGAGCAAAAGCAGGAAATGCATCCGTCAGCAAATTGACAAAAAGCAAGTGCGTTGCAATGAGCGGCACAGGTAAGCCAAAGACGATAGCAAGCAGAATAATAAGTATTTCGCCTACATTACATCCTAAAAGATATCCCGTTACTTTTCTAATATTACCGTATATCGTTCTGCCTTGCTCTACAGCACTGACAATACTGACGAAATTATCGTCAGTTAAAATCATGTCTGACGCTTCTTTGGTCACATCCGTGCCTGTAATACCCATTGCAATGCCTATATCAGCTTTTTTAAGCGACGGAGCATCATTAACACCGTCACCGGTCATAGCAACGATATTGTTACACGCCTTGATTGCCGTTACAATCCGCACCTTATGCTCGGGTGAGACTCTGGCAAAGACATTGACAACCTGTACCTTCTGTGCCAGTTGCTCGTCCGTCATGCCGTTTAAGTCGTTGCCGTCCAAAACCTCATCATCCGCATGTATTATCCCCAATGCTTTTGCAATGGCAGCAGCGGTAATCTTATGGTCACCGGTAATCATTTTTACATTAATACCGGCTAAGTGACACTGCTCAATCGATGCCTTAACTTCCTCACGAGGCGGGTCAATAAGACACATCATACCAACGTAAATAAGGTCTTCCTCGAGATTATCAATGCAGCCCTCGTTATCGTATTCCTTATACGCAAAAGCCAAAACACGAAGAGCCTCCGCCGCAAACTGTTCATTTTGCGAAATCAGCTTTTGCCGCATTTGCTCCGTCATCGGCTCCACCTTACCGTCAATATATACCTTTGATGAGCGGGATATAATCCCGTCCGGGGCACCCTTTACATTCATGATGACCTTGTTTGGACATAAATTAAATGTGGACATCATTTTTCTTGCCGAATCAAACGGTATTTCCTGCACCCGCTTATGCTCTTCGTTTAGTTTTTCCTTAAAGCATTTTAGCTTGGCACCGAAAACCAGCATTGCCGCCTCCGTAGGGTCACCAATAATTTTTACATTTTCTCTGTCATAAAGTGCATCATTACAAAGGACACTTATCTCAGCCATAAAAGAGATGTTTTTGGAAACAGTACCATCACAGACAACCTCACCATCGGCACTGTATCCGACACCGGAGACATCATAAACCCTCTCAGTATCAAACACCTTAACAACAGTCATTTTATTTTGAGTAAGCGTTCCTGTTTTATCGGAACAAATAACAGTTGTACTCCCAAGCGTTTCAACAGCACGCAGCCGCTTGACGATAACATGTGACTTAACCATCTTTTGAACACCGATAGCCAGAATAACAGTTGCAACAATGGCTATACCCTCAGGAACAGCTGCAACGGCAAGCGAAACGGAGACCATCAGCATCTCCACAAGGTCTCTCGGGTCACCAAACTCAAAATAATTATATATAAGTGCAATTATGAAAACAAAAGCACAGGTTGCAATACATAAAATGCCCAAGCTTTTTGCCATGGCGTTCAATTTATCCTGCAACGGAGTGTTTGCTTCATCTGTTTCTCCGAGAATTGTGGCGATTTTGCCCATTTCCGTTTCCATACCCGTTGCATATACGACACCCATACCTCTGCCGTAAGTGACAACAGTACCCATGTATGCAAGATTTTTCCTGTCACCGATTGAGGCTTCTGCATCCGGGATTATACAAGCATCCTTACTGACGGGCACGGATTCACCGGTCAATGAGGATTCGTCAACTCTTAAGTTTATGCTCTCTATCAGCCTTACATCAGCAGGAATATAGTCGCCCGCATCCAAAATGATTATATCCCCGACAACAACCTCATCGGAGTCGATTTTAAACACTTGTCCGCCTCTTTTTACCTTTGCTTTTGGGCTGGACATATTTCTTAGCTCTTTTAAAGCATTATCTGCTTTATTTTCCTGCGTAATTCCTATAATCATATTAACAACAAGAATTGCAATAATAATAAGTGCATCCTTGAGCCCATCACCAACAGCGACTGAAACAACAGCAGCCGCAATTAATATTATTACAAGAAAATCTTTAAACTGGTCAAGAATTCTTAAAAACAAAGACCTTTTTTTTGCACTCTTAAGCCGATTAAATCCATACCGCTCAAGCCGCTCACTTGCTTCAATTTCGGATAACCCTTGCGATGAATCAGAGCCAAGCTCGCGGAGCGATTCATCAATACTTTTGTCATAAAAACTAATGCTCATTGCTACTCATCAAACCCCATGTATCTTTTTATATTATTATAAGAAATATTTTGCACCATTTCACCCAAAAATCTAATATCGCTCGGATACTCGCCGTTTTCGACCCATCCGCCGATAAGATTACAAAGAATTCTGCGAAAATACTCATGCCTTGGATATGACAAAAAGCTTCGCCCGTCTGTCAGCATACCGATAAAATTCCCGAGCACGCCAAGATTTGCAAGATTTGTCATTTGCTGCAGCATACCCGTTTTGGTATCGTTATGCCACCATCCGCTGCCGTGCTGCAGCTTACCGGGTAGTCCCGCATCCTGAAAAGAGCCGACTGCGGTTGCTAAGTAAGCATCATCGTTTGGATTTAATGAATATAGTACGGTTTTCGGTAACCCTTTGCTGCTGTTGTTTACGGCATCGAGCAGCTTATACATAGCCGCACTGCAATCTCTGCCGGAAATACAGTCAAAGCCGGTATCGGCTCCGAGCTTTCTCAACATAACGGAGTTAACACTTCTGACTGCACCATAATGTATCTGCATAACCCAACCGCGTTTTGCGTATTCATTAGCAAGAAAGACCATCATCGCAGCCTTGAAAGCATCAACCTCATAGTTTTCGAGTGCACAATCGGCAAGTGCTTTGAGCAAAATTATACCTGCCCTGTCCACACACCCGTCTACCCAAGGAATATAGTCAAGACCGTGGTCGGAAGTCACACAACCGTTTGAAGCAAAAAAGTCAATACGGTTAATTAAAGCAGCGTGCAAATCATCAATAGATTTTATTTTTATACCCGAAGCTTGTGATAACTCGGACACATACTCGCGAAACCCTGAGCTGTCAATGTTCATTGCACCATCGGGGCGAAACGCGGGAAGCACCTTGACCTCCCATGAACCGTCATCATGCATCGTCTTATGCCACTCAAGGCTGTCTATGGGGTCATCCGTTGTGCAAATATGAGTAACATTTGATTTCCGGATGATACCTTTTACACTCATATCATCCTGTGCCAGACGTGCATTACAGATATTCCATATTTCTTCTGCGTTTTCTCCATTTATTATTAAGTCACAGTCAAAATAACGCTTTAACTCAAGATGTGTCCAATGATACAAAGGGTTACCTATAGCATATGGCAAGGATTCGGCAAATTTTTGAAATTTATCACGAGCTGTAGCTTCGCCGGTTATGTACTTTTCATCAACACCGCATGCACGTATTATTCTCCATTTGTAATGGTCGCCGCCGAGCCACGCATCCGTGATGCTGCCAAGCTTGATGTCCTCTGCAATTTCCTGTGGTGAAACATGGCAATGATAGTCAATAATCGGCATTTTATAGGCATAATCATGAAAAAGCCTGCGGGCAGTTTCACTTTCAAGCAAAAAGTCATTGTCTATAAATGGTTTCATAACTATTCTCCTATCTCTCTAAAACACACTTTGCCTGACTTCTTATTATTCATCATTATACAAAAAATCAACATTGTTGTATAGCTTTCTCCGCTACAAATACCCTCAGACCTGTAACACCATAACTATCGCATCTTCTGTCGGGTCATTGTAATAATTCTTACGAGTTCGCATAGCTTTAAATCCGTGTTTTTCATACAAAGCCAGTGCTGCTGTATTACTCTTTCGGACTTCAAGAAAAAGAGACTCAAGCTCTCTCTCTCGAGTATAATTAAGAGCAGCCTCCATAAGCAAATCACCAACACCGCTTCGCCTTGTCTTTCTATCAACGGCAATTTGCAAAATCTCACCATCGTCACCAACCTGCCGCAAAATAACAAAGCCGACGACACTGTTATCAAGAGCGACTAAAAAGTGTGAGTCGCCGTTACTAAGCTCAGTAAAAAGAAAGTCAAATGTCCAAGATGATGAAATTGCATATATGCCTATCTCGAGAATTCGCGGCAAATGCTCCGTTGTCGCTTTAACTACACTTATCATTTTGCGTCAAACCAGCTCTTTCCGGCTTTCGTTTCCGCAACAAGCGGAACAGAAAGGCTCGCGGCACTTTCCATCTCTTCGCGCAACACAGCACTGACAACATCTGCTTCGCTCTCGGGACATTCAACAATCAGTTCATCGTGTACCTGTAAGATAAGCCTTGCTGTTAAGCCTTCCGTATGAAGCCTCTGCCATACGTTATTCATGGCAATTTTCATAATATCAGCCGCAGTTCCTTGAATCGGCATATTAAGTGCAACTCTTTCGCCGAAAGCACGAGTATTAAAGTTGTGAGACTTTAACTCAGGCAGATATCTTCTGCGACCAAAAAGTGTTGAAACATATCCGAGCTCTTTTGCACTCTTTACAATATCGGTCATATATTCGCGAACGCCCGAATATTTATCAAGGTAGTTTTCAATATATAATCTGGCTTCCTTTGGCGTTACGTCGATGTCGTTTGCCAGAGAAAACGCCGAAATGCCATACACAATTCCAAAGTTAACCGCCTTTGCACGAAAACGGTGAAGAGATGTAACTTCTCCAAGCGGCACACCAAAAACCTGCGAAGCGGTTACGGTATGTATATCTTCTCCGTTTTCAAAAGCAGAGAGCATAACGGGGTCGTTTGCTATATGTGCAAGCAGACGCAGCTCAATCTGCGAGTAATCGGCATCCACAAGAACGTTGCCGTTTGAAGCAACAAACATTTTACGAAGCTCGCCGCCGATTTCTTTTCTGACAGGAATATTTTGCAGATTAGGCTCTGTCGAAGACAGGCGACCCGTTGCAGTAACGGTCATCTGAAAATGCGTATGAATTCGCCCATCACTGCCGATAACCTTAAGCAACCCCTCTGCATACGTTGACTTAAGCTTGGATAACTCCCTGTATTCTTTAATCAACTCTATAATAGGGTGCTTACCAACCAAGCTGTCGAGCACCTCGACATTAGTTGAATAGCCCGTTTTTGTCTTCTTCGGAGCGGGCAGCATAAGCTTCTCAAAAAGTATTACTCCAAGCTGTTTTGGCGAGTTAATGTTAAAGGTTTCATGTGCATGCTCATAAATCTGTTTCTCGATATCTTCAATACGGTCTGCAAGCTTAGCTCCAAAAACGGTAAGAGCGTCCTTGTCAACAAGAAATCCGTCCTTCTCCATTTCGGCAAGCACACGACAAAGCGGCAACTCAATTTCATAATAAAGCTTTCCTAAGTCCATTTCAGCGAGCTTCTTATCAAGTGCCGTTTTTAACAATCCGAGGGCAAAAGCCTTTTCGGCAACAAGCTTACCGGAGTCGGCAAGCATTGATATTTGCCCGCCGTCCTCGCTATCCGAATTCGGAGAATAACCGCAATAAATTTCAGAAATACGCTCAATTTCATAGTTACTGTCGGTAGGCGAAACTAAATAAGCGGCAAGAGCGGTATCAAAAATCCACCCGTCCGTATCAATGCCCCGCTCAAAGCAAACTCTGAGTACATCCTTAACATCGTGTCCGACCTTTTTCACCTCGCTGCCCAAGAGCGTTGCAAGAACTTTGTCAAAGTCATAGGTGACGCCTTGCTGCAAAACGAAAACCTTTCCTTTATTTCCTATTGAAACAGCAATACTGTCGAAAAAATCGATGTCAAAATATATTGCGATACAATCAGAGTTTTTTGCGTTTTGCAATAATAAAGCACATTCATCAGACGTTGCAACGGTAACCGCGTCTACATCGGCAATAGCATCGCGTCCTACAGCCTTGGAGGAGCTGGGAGTTCGGAGCTTGTACTTATCAATAAAGCTTATAAACCGCAGCCGCTTAAATAACTCATAAAGCCTGTCGTTATCAAATTCTTTGCGAATGCTGTCATTTGGAGCAAAGTCAAAAGGTGCGTCAGTACGGATTTCGGCAAGCTCGTATGATAGCTCGGCACTCTCTTTCCCCGATTGGAGCTTATTACGCAAGGTATCTTTTATATCAAGCTCGTTTAGCTTTTCATAAATATCGGTGATTTGCCCAAAGCTTCGCACAAGCTCCATTGCCGTTTTTTCACCCACACCGGCAACCCCGGGGATGTTGTCAGAAGAATCTCCCATTAGTGCCTTAAGGTCAACTATCATTTCGGGCTCAAAGCCGTACTCCTCATAAAATACTTCCGGCGTATAATTTTTGGTTTCGGTTTGTCCGCCCTTAGTTTTTATATGCTTGACCCGGGTCTTATCTGTAACAAGCTGCAGGGAATCCTTATCACCGGTTACAATAACGCACTCCCAGCCATCTTTTTCACAAGCCTTTGCAAGCGTCCCGAGCAAATCGTCCGCCTCCCAGCCCGCAAGCTGATAACAGACTATATTCATCGCATCAAGCACTTCTTTGAGTATAGGCATTTGAACTGCAAGCTCGTCCGGCATACCCTTACGGTGAGCTTTATACTCGCTGTAACGCTTGTGACGAAATGTAGGAGTGGGCAAATCAAAGGTTACACAAAGTGCATCGGGTGATTCCTCGGCAACAAGTCTTTGTAAAACAGCAAGGAAACCATAAATAGCATTAGTTGGTGTTCCGTCACTTGCAGAAAGGTGCCGAATACCGTAAAATGCCCTGTTTACTATGCTGTTGCCGTCAATTGCTAAAAGCTTCATTATCTTCACTCCTCGTGGAAAAAGTATACCATAGCGGTTTTAATATTACCATCATTGTTCGGAGTCCATTTACCACTGTTTTTTATAAGTAATGCGTGTTATTATATAATGTAGAAAATGTATTGACGAGAAAGGTGAACAATATGACAAAGAGAACTCTGGCTATTTGTTGTGCAATACTTATACTTATATTGATGGCTACTCCTTTTGGCGTAAGGATGGTGTTTTTTAGTGACGTATCGGAAGAAGTGTTGGAATCCGGCTCGCAGTTCAGGTCGTTTTTTGGAACCCTATCAGCAGAGCACGAAAGCATGATGCCGGTTAGTTCTTTTCATGACCCTACAGTTGTGCGAACAGTCACAACAATAGCCTTCCATTATTCTTATTTCAGCACCATGCCAATAGGATATGCCAACTTTTATCCGCTGATTACAGCTCTTATGACGTTTATTGCTCTTATAATGCTCCTTATCGGACTAAAAAGGGATACAAGAAGGATGGTCGGCATCTGTGCAATAGGGTGCGTATTGGCGTCAGCTCTTTCGTGGATAATGTTTTCAGCGTTTAGTGCTGTCGGGCTAGTGATTATGGCGTTACATATAGTAATTTGCATACTTCAAATTGAAAGAAAGTCAGATAAAATAGTCACAACTCCCGAATCAGAATTATGGAAAATGAAATAAAGTGAATAAATATACATTTATTGTTGCATAATTATTCATTATGTGATATACTCCCGACTGTCAGCAAAATGTTAGTATAAAAATGTGATATGCCAACGTTAAAGATAGGAGTGTTAACTGAGCGTTATGACACAGTCAAATAATAACCCGCCAAAAATCTTCATTGACGGCAGAGAGGGCACAACAGGGCTGCAAATACATGACCGGCTCGCCGATAGAAGTGACATAGAATTACTGTATATTGATGAAGGCAAACGCAAAGAAATTTCAGAACGAAAAAGACTGATAAATGAATCGGATTTGGTCTTTCTCTGCTTGCCTGATGAAGCGGCACGCGAATCGGTATCGCTTATTGATAACACAAATACTCGGGTTATCGATGCATCCACATCTCACAGAACAAGCACAGACTGGGTTTACGGATTTGCAGAGCTATCATCACATCAGAGAGAAAAAATACAAAATGCCCGAAGATTAGCAAACCCGGGCTGTCATGCAACAGGAATTATTGCGGCAACCTATCCGCTGATAGCACTCGGAATCATGCCCCTAAACTATCCGCTTACATGCTTTTCACTAACCGGCTACTCCGGCGGCGGAAAATCAATGATTTACTCATATGAGCATGAGAAAACACCACAAATGCTTGCACCGAGGATGTACGGGCTCAATTTAATGCACAAGCATCTTCCCGAAATAATGCATATAACAGGGCTTACATACGAACCGGTTTTCTGCCCGATTGTTGATGATTACTACAACGGAATGGCTACAACTATTATGCTTCACAATGATACATTAAATATAAAGCACACGGCAGACGGCATAAGACAGAATTTAATGGATTATTATGCAAATGAGCGATATGTGACAGTTGCCAGAGAGCTTGGAAGCGAAATGCTTGAAAGCAATTGGGGTACCGGAACGGATACTCTGGAGCTGACAGTCAGTGGAAACGATAAGCTAACAATAGTCACAGCCAGATTTGACAACCTTGGAAAAGGTGCAGCCGGAGCCGCAGTACAAAATATGAATATAATGTTAGGATTAGAACAATGAAATATATAGATGGCGGTGTGTGTGCCGCAAAGGGATTTAAAGCCTCGGGCATTCATGTCGGAGTTAAGACGAGAAATAAAGATAAAAAAGACCTTGCGTTAATAGTAGCTGACTGCGAATGTACAGCGGCTGCAGTTTATACAAAAAATATTGTAAAAGCCGCACCGCTTCACGTCACAAAACAACATCTGGAAAACGGAAAAGCCCGCATTGTTTTTGCAAACAGCGGTAACGCAAATGCCTGTGCTCCACAAGGTGAAGAAAATGCAAAACGTATGTGCAGTGCAATAGCCGCCGAGCTTGGAATGAATCAAACCGATGTACTTGTTGCATCCACCGGAGTAATTGGTCAAACACTTCCGATTGCTGTTATCGAAGGTGGCATAACAGAGCTTGTTTCGGAGCTGTCATATAACGGCTCAAATGACGCAGCCGCCGCGATAATGACAACAGACCTTACAATGAAAGAAGTAGCGGTAGAATTTACAGTTAACGGTAAAACAGTCAAGCTTGGAGGAATAGCAAAAGGCAGTGGCATGATACACCCCAACATGGGCACAATGCTTGCCTTTCTGACAACAGACTGTGCAATAAGCTCTGAAATGATACATAAAGCACTCGTTGAAGCAACAAACATAAGCTTTAACAGAATATCGGTAGACGGTGATACATCCACAAACGATATGTTAACTCTGATGGCAAACGGTCTGGCGGGAAATGACGAAATAACAAAGCCGGATAAAGCCTACAACGAGTTTACAGCTGCATTGATTACACTTTGCATTGAACTCGCAAAAATGATTGCCGCAGACGGAGAAGGAGCAACACATCTTATAACGTGTAAAGTCAGCGAAGCAAAAAATGAAGAAGAAGCGGAAACACTCTCAAAATCCGTAATATCGTCCACACTGACAAAAGCAGCAATATTCGGAACAGACGCAAACTGGGGGCGTATTTTATGTGCAATGGGCTACTCGGGAGTTGATTTTTGCCCTGAGTCCGTCAACATAGCATTTGAATCAAAAGCAGGAAGAATAGACGTATGTAAAGCAGGTCGAGGACTACCGTTTGATGAAGCAAACGCAAAAAAAATACTATCGGAGCATGACATTACAATAGACATAAGCGTTAACGCGGGAAAAGCCGAATGCACCTGCTGGGGCTGCGACATAACATACGATTACATTAAAATAAACGGAGACTATAGAACATGATAAACAATAATCTTGAACGTGCACAAACTCTTGTTGAAGCACTTCCCTACATACAAAAATTCACCGGCAAGGTTGTCGTAATAAAATACGGCGGCAATGCAATGATTAGTGACGAGCTCTTTGAAGCGGTGATAGAGGACATGATACTGCTGCAGTTGGTCGGCATTCATGCGGTGCTTGTCCATGGCGGCGGACCCGAAATAAACGAAATGCTTGATAAGCTCGGAATGGAATCACGCTTTGTTAAAGGCTTGCGTTATACGGATAAAGAAACAATGAATATCGTACAAAGCATTCTATGTGGAAAAGTCAACAAAGACCTCGTATCAACTATAGTCCGCAAAGGCGGAAGTGCCGTAGGACTGTGCGGCTTGGACGGTAAGCTTTTCGAAGCAAAAAAAATGGACAGAGGCGACGGCGAGGATTACGGTTATGTCGGAGACATAGTAAATGTAAATCCCGAAGTCGTACTCCAAGCAATAAAAGACGGACACATACCCGTTGTAGCAACTGTTGCATACGGTATTGACGATGATACGGCATATAATGCAAACGCTGACACCGCTGCAGCCAAGCTTGCCATAGCACTTGGAGCAGAAAAGCTCATTTTGCTTACAAACACAAGAGGTGTCCTAAAAGAAAAAAACAAAGAAGAAACACTTATAAAGCAAATTGAAGCAACTGAAATAAAAGAACTGATAGCCAAAGGCATAATAGAAGGCGGTATGATACCGAAGATTGAATGCTGCGAAGACGCAATAACCGGCGGAGTCCGAAGAACACACATCTTAGACGGACGCATACCACACTCCATCCTAATAGAAATGCTAACCGATGAAGGTGCCGGTACAATGATTCACTAAGGAGAAACTAATGAACAGCAACCAAATAAAACAACTTGACTCACAAAATGTAATGCAAACTTATGCTCGCTTCGATGTTGCAATCGAACGCGGTGAGGGTGCAACACTATATAGCCCCGAAGGTAAAGAATATATCGATTTCTCGAGCGGAATTGGTGTCAATTCCATCGGCTACAGCAATAAAAAATGGGCAGATGCAATATATGCACAAGCCCTGAAACTACAACACATTTCAAACCTATACTACAGTGAGCCGTACACCTTGCTTGCAGAAACCTTGACAAAACGCACCGGAATGAAAAATGTATTTTTTGCAAATGCCGGAGCTGATGCCAATGAAGGCATGATTAAGCTTGCAAGAAAATATTCGTTTGAAAAGCACGGCAAAGGAAAAAGCACTATCATAACCCTAAATCAAAGCTTCCATGGCAGGACAATAACAACCCTTGCGGCAACGGGACAGGAGGTTTTCCACAATTATTTCTTCCCGTTTACCGAAGGCTTTAAGCATGTAAATGCCAATGACATTAAAGCACTTGAAAGCGAAATAACCGACGATGTATGTGCCGTACTCATAGAGTTTATTCAAGGAGAAGGCGGAGTAATACCGCTGGAGAAGGGATATGTCAAGGAAGTAGCCGACATTTGCAAAGCAAAAGACTTGCTGTTACTCGCAGACGAAGTGCAAACAGGAGTCGGACGAACAGGAACACTCTTTGCGTTTGAACAATATGGTATAAAACCCGATGTTTTCAGCTTTGCAAAAGGAATAGCAGGAGGACTGCCCCTTGGCGGATTTATGGCAAATGATAAATGCTCTGCCGTATTAACAGCAGGCACTCATGCAACAACATTCGGAGGAAACCCTGTAGCTGCAGCAGGAGCAATTGAGGTTCTAAACCAGCTTGACAAAAAAGCATTAGCTGATGTAATAAAAAAAGGTGAATACATAAGCAATGAGGTAAAAAGTTGGGGAAGCAAGTACATAGGGGAAATTAGAGGAAAAGGACTGATGCTTGGCATATCGCTAAGCGGTGCGGTTCCAAGAGAAATTGCCCAAAAATGCGTAGACAACGGACTATTAATCCTGACAGCAGGAGCAGATGCACTGAGAATGCTGCCGCCGCTGACTATATCATACAAGGAGCTCGACAAAGGGCTTAAAATACTAAAAACGACACTGGAGGAGTCATAACATGAAAAAAGATTTATTAAAATTGCTCGACTTAACAAATGAGGATGTAAAGCTGATACTCGACACATCCGACAAACTAAAAGCCGAATGGAAAGCAGGTAAAAAGCACGACTTCCCGTCAGGGAAAACACTCGCAATGATTTTTGCCAAAAACTCCACCCGTACAAGAGTATCTTTTGAAGTAGGAATGACACATTTTGACGGTCATGCAATTTTCATGTCCACAGCAGACAGCCAAATGAAACGAGGCGAATCAATAAGTGACACAGCACGCACACTCAGTCGCTACGTTGACGGTATAATGATACGCACATACGATCAAGACGAAGTTGAAGAGCTTGCAAAACACGCAACAATACCTGTAATAAACGGGTTAACAGACTTTGCACATCCCTGCCAAATTCTTGCCGACCTTATGACAATACGTGAGCACAAGGGCAAGCTGGAAGGACTGAAGGCATGCTGGATAGGCGATGGAAACAACATGGCAAACTCCCTGATAGTCGGTTGCTTGAAAAGCGGCATGGACATCTCTGTTGCATGTCCCGAAGGATACAGACCCGACAAAAAAATCTTGGACTTTGCAGCAACAGTAAAGGACTGTAAGTTTGAACTGACAGATGACCCGAAGGTTGCCGCAAGAGGAGCAGACATTGTCTTTACAGATGTATGGGCATCAATGGGACAAGAGGGCGAAGCACAGGAACGCCAAAAAGCATTCGCCGGCTACCAGGTCAACGACGATATAATGGCACTTACCAACCCCGGCTGCATGGTTCAGCACTGTCTGCCTGCACATAAAGGTGAAGAAATATCGGAAAAAGTCTTTGAAGAACATGCACAGGAAATCTTCGATGAAGCAGAAAACCGCCTCCATGTCCAAAAAGGAATTATGTACTTGTTGATGAAAAAATAAAAAAAGGGGAAAACATGAATTTACTTATTATTTCAGGCACACCAAAAACATACGGACTTACCTATTCATTTGTTGAGAAATCTAAAGCAGCAGCAGATAAGCTTGGCGTTTCGTCAGAAGTGATAAACCTTGCAAAAATGAATCTGACAAAATGCAAAATGTGCAGCGGTGGATGGGGTGTATGTTTCTATGACCACTACTGTGCCTTTGGCGACAAGGATGGTTTTAACGACTTGCAAAAAAAGGTACAAAAAGCTGATGCATTCATATTTATTACCCCTGTATATTGGGGTGAAATGAGTGAGGAGCTAAAGCTATTCATGGATAAACTCAGACGTTGTCAGGCAACAAAAATGTGGGACAGCAGAGAAGAAGAAATATCATTTTTTAAAGATAAACCAAGCATTATGGTTGCGGTTGCGGGCGGCGGCGGTGGCGGTTGCCCATCCGCATTTCTCCACATGGAGCGTGCAATAGGAGCCGCAGGTGGCGACAACTGGCCAAAAGAACACGCCGGATTCTTTGACTTTATAGCAGTTAACCGTTGGAATAAAGACTATAAAAAAGTTGCTCTCGGCGAAGCAATCAAAATGATGCACTCTTATTTTACCCGCCCGAGAATGAAAAGCGTCACAACCGAGCCCGACTATAAATTACACATTATTTTTGATAATAATGAAGAAAAGACCTATGACTTTAAACCATACATTGAAACAAAACACTACAGCAAACTAAAAGACACTAATGAATTCAACAAAGCAAAAATCTCCGGCACAAAAATCGAGTGGTGGCCACTCATGGACATCGACCTCATCGACCTCGAAAGCAGCTACTGGCTGTAAATCAAAATTTGTATTGATAAGCACTATATGTTGTGATAAAATTATGCGAAAATCAAAATTGGGGGACAATATATGGTGCCGGTGCGTAAGCTTGTTAATGTAGCTGATTTATCAAGAGAATGGTGGGACACAATGTACTCGCGGTGCTGTGATATTATTGCCAGACCCGAGGTTTATGCGAATTCCTGCAGCGGAAGAATTCTCGCCTCAATGTTTTATGAACCGAGCACACGCACAAATTTCTCCTTTCAAGCAGCAGCACAAAGACTTGGAGCCGGAGTATTTGGGTTTTCAGACCCTGTCGGAACATCAGCATCCAAAGGTGAAACACTGGCAGATACAATAAGAATGACAGCGGCATACTCATCCGCAATCGTTATAAGAAGTCCTCAGGAAGGTTCGGCAACAGCGTCTGCACTATACTCAGAGGTGCCTGTAATAAATGCCGGTGACGGAGGACACTCACACCCCACACAAACACTTACGGATTTGACGACTATCGCCCAGAGCAGAGGCAAAATCGGCAACATCCGTATTGGTTTATGCGGAGACTTAAAACACGGACGAACAGTCCATTCACTCGTAGAAGCAATGGAAATGTTTGAAGGAATAAGCTTCTATCTTATATCGCCGAACGAGCTGAAATTCCCCGACTATGTCCTTGAAAGAATGAAAAAACAAGGGCAGGTCTACGAAGAAACAGAAACTCTTGCTGATGTAATACCGGAGCTGGATGTATTATACATGACACGCATTCAACGTGAACGCTTTAAAGACGCAGGAGAATACAGAAGGCTCAAGGATGTTTATGTCCTGACAAAGAAAATGCTCGAAGGAGCAAAATCAGACATGCAAATCATGCACCCTCTGCCTAGAGTGGACGAAATCTCAACAGACGTTGATACAGACCCGAGAGCAGTCTACTTTGAGCAAGCCCGTTATGGTATGTTTATTAGAATGGCACTGCTTCTTGATTTTATGCACCTTAAAAAAATTACACCACCGGTTGTAGAAGACGACCCGAACGCAGCAACCGGCGAATGTGTAAATCCCGCCTGCATAACTCAATCCGACAGATATCTTCCAAAGCTCGTCTCAAGAAGCGGACCCGACAGGTGTGGCTATTGTGATAAAAAAACAACAACAATGCTATTGTAAGCAGATAAAATGGATGATTTTAAATTTGCAGAAATTGAAATAACACAAAAAGCACAGGGGGACGGCTCTCCTGTGTTGTTCCCCCTGCCTTTTTTACCCTCATCAAAACCGGAACCTATAAAGCCCCGCATAATCGACCCGATACGCGAAAAATTCTATGAAATGCGTAAGCTTGCATCTATGAGACCATTTGCCCGCAGTGATTCTGAATTGTTTTACAGACAAGCTCGCTTCATGGAAGATTTTACAGACGATTATGAAGGAAACGCTAAGTTTAATATGTACTTCCCTTGCTATCAAAACATGGGTCACGAATATCTCCGAACATACTTTGCATGGCGCACAAAAGTCCGAAGCGGTGAAATAAAATCTACGTCGTTATCCTACATTTTTTTGCATATCTATGAGCTTTTATCGGGAATTGGAACGAATGACCCGAGCAATGGCTTGGATAAGTTGCTTGTCATATGGGATACATTTGCAAAAGACAACCCCACAATCGAAAAGTATATGCCGAAGTGGTTTAAGGATTATCATATTTTCTACGAGCTACCGCACAGCTTTTCAGAATTTATAGATAAACATAAAATGCAAAAGCATTTCTCCCTAACACTTTTATTTGATAAAAATGTGGAAAACAAGCTGGAGTTATGGAACAGCATATCAAGCTACGATATAACAAAATCGAAATTTTACCTGGAGGGAAATGAGCAAATGCTAAGCGACTACTTCGCAGTGGTTTTAAGCGATGTCCAGGATTTTTGTGCAAAGCGGGCAACGCAGTTTGAAGATTTATTGGTCTACAGCATAAGCAGACGGGCACCATGGCAACCGTTTAAAAATGCTCTATTCGGCAGCCGAGTAAAGCAAACAGATAGAGAAATAAAAATATCAGACCATGAGCGTTACCAATGCAAAAACGGTCAATGGACAGCAAACCTACCGATATACTATTCAACGCAAAAAGACTTTGTCGGTTATATAATAAAGAAAACAGAAGCTTGCGTACGAAATGAAGTCAACTATAAATATAAACTCGTCGCAGACATGAAACCGGGCAAAAAACCTTTTAGAGAGCTCCAGCGTCCCGCAGCAAAAAGAGCAGAGCTTGATAAAGTAATAGAACAAGCCGTAGCAAAGCACCATAAAGAACGAACCCGAACAATAGTAAAAGTTGACCACATAAACCTCGCCCGCATACGCGAAGAAGCCATGGAGACCCAAGGTCAGTTAATTGTACCGGAAACGAATGTCACGGAGGATGTCAAGGTTGTTTGCCCTGAAGAGCCTGTGACCTTATCTTTTGCAGATGGCTGGAAGGCATTAAGGCAATCTCTCACAGACACAGAACGCCATGCACTCACCCTTGCTCTGAATGAAAGCTCAGATATAAAAACTTTTGCAGACGAGCAAGGAATAATGCTTGAAGTCCTCGCAGACTCAATAAATGAAAAAGCTACCGACCTGATAGGCGACAGCATACTCGAACTCGATGACGAAATAATCCTCTACGACGAATATCGCGACAATATAACAGCGATATGCGGGTAAAGAACATATATGGATAAACAAAAACCAAGTAGTAATCTTGATAGTTTTTTGATATACTAGCATGACAGGGGAACCGTCCCCCTGTCTTCCCGTCTTCACTCTCTACAAGGAGCCGGCCATTATAATGAACAACCAAGTTCCGCCGCGTATAGCAAGCATACTTATCAACGCTCTCAAGGGTGGCGTTGTGCCAAGAGTCGGCTTGGAATACATCACTGTAGGACGTGCACAAGAAATTGCGGCAATTCTGCATGATATAGACTTGGTTGCAGATGGCGGGGCGTCGTTTCGCTTTATTGTCGGTAAATACGGCAGCGGCAAGAGCTTTTTGCTCCAGACAATTCGCAACTATGTAACAGCCAAAGGCTTCGCGGTAGTCGACGCCGACCTTTCCCCCGAAAGAAGATTTGCCGGAACAAAAGGACAAGGCTTGGCAACCTACAAAGAGCTTATCCAAAACCTATCAACAAAATCCAAACCCGACGGCGGAGCACTCCCGCTGATACTTGAAAAATGGATATCCGGCATACAAGCAACGGTCAAATCACAATCAGACGCTGACGGTGAAGAATTCGACAAGCAAGTTGAAAAACAAATCTACGCAACAGCCTCATCCTTGGAAGGTATGGTAAACGGCTTCGAGTTCGCAAAAGCAATAGCAACATATTGGCAGGCGTATAAAAATGATGATTCTGCAATGAAAAGCAACGTACTGCGATGGTTCAGAGGAGAGTATATAACACGCAGAGATGCAAAAGCAGACCTTGGCATAAACTTTGTAGTCACAGATGAAAACTGGTATGACTTTCTAAAAATAATGGCAGCATTTCTTGTCAGTGCGGGATTCAAAGGACTGATAGTGCTTATTGATGAGCTGGTAAACATCTTCAAAATACCAAACGGTATAACAAGACAAAATAACTATGAGAAAATCCTGACACTATATAACGACGTCCTGCAAGGAAAAGCAAAGCACATAGGCTTCCTGATGGGCGGCACACCACAATGCATAGAAGACAGATACAAAGGAGTCTACAGCTATGAAGCACTACGCTCAAGACTGGCAGAAGGACACTTTGCAACAGACGACCTTAAAGACCTCTCAGCCCCGATAATAAAACTCCAAATGCTGACACAAGAAGAAATGTACGTCCTTGTGGAAAAACTCAGAGACATCCACGCAGGGCTATACAACTACACCCCCACCCTAAAACACGAGGATTTACTATACTTCTTAACAGTAGAATACAACCGTGTAGGTGCGGAAACACATATAACTCCAAGAGAAATAATAAGAGACTTCATCGAACTGACAGGAATCATCCATCAAAACCCGGAAAAAAGCGTTAAAGACATCCTCGGCAGCAACAGCTTCGAAATGGCAAAAGGCGGCCTCTCCGACGAAGACATCCACGCAGATTTTGTAGAATTTGAGATTTAGAGTTTTGCGGCGAGGATTGGGTGTAGTTTTTTGAAATTTCGTCAAACGTAACCACATCCTCGCCACAAAACAAGGAGCAATATGGACGTATTTAATAAACTGGCACCGTTTATACAAGATTATATATATCAAGAGAAATGGGATGAGCTTCGCGGAATCCAGGTTGCAGCATGCGAAGTCATCTTCGACACGGATGACAATCTGCTCCTCTCTTCAGGTACCGCATCCGGAAAAACCGAAGCGGCATTTCTTCCTGTATTAACAGAGCTGTATAACAACCCGTCAAAGTCAGTCGGTGTACTATATATTTCACCTCTCAAAGCACTTATCAACGACCAGTTTAAACGTCTTGAGCAATTACTAATCGACTCAAACATCCCTGTTTGCAAATGGCATGGCGACGCATCGCAAACAAAAAAAGATGAGCTTGTAAAAAAACCAAAAGGACTTTTACAAATAACTCCCGAATCTCTTGAAAGCCTAATAACCAACAAACGAGGAGCCGGCATACAACTCTTTTCCGACCTGCGATTTGTTGTCATAGACGAAGTGCACCACTTCATGCGTGACGCAAGAGGTGTGCAATTATTATGCGTGCTTGAAAGAATGCAAAATTTATCGGGAGTTATACCGAGACGTATCGGCTTATCCGCAACAATGGGTGATTTAAGCATGGCAGCAGCGTGGCTAAACACGGGAACAGGGCGTAACTGTGCAGCACCTGTTACCGAAGAAGGGAAAAAACGTGTCCGCATACATGTCGAGCGTTTTGTAAACTATGCCGATAAACGCGACCTTGAAGAGCGGGACGGGAGCGGCAATGTCATCAGCGTCAGCGAAGGCGGAGACATCGGAAACAAAGAGCATTATGAGTATCTGTTTAAAGCGACCCTCGATAAAAAGACAATTATTTTCACAAACAGCAGAGAAGAAACTGAATACATACTGGCAAATCTGCGGGAAATCGCCATTAAAAACAAAGCACCTGATGTTTACAGAGTCCACCACGGCAATGTATCCGCACTTTTAAGAGAAACAACCGAGGACGAAATGAAAGTTGAGGATGAAAAAATCGTCACGGGAGCAACCGTCACACTTGAGCTCGGAATAGACATAGGCTCTCTCGACCAAGCGGTGCAGGTCGGTGCTCCGCTCAGCGTCTCATCATTTGCACAAAGACTGGGTCGCTGCGGACGCAGAGGACAAACGCCCCAATTACTTTTCACAATTGTTGAAAGTATCCAAATCAACTCGGCAGATATTATAGGACCAATAAACTGGGAACTTGTGCGAACAATTGCAATAATTGACATATACACCAAAGAACACTGGATTGAACCGATATACCCGCACAACCATGCATACAATCTGCTCTACCATCAAACCATGAGCCATATAAAAGGAAATGGCGAGCTATCCCCGGCAGCACTTGCACAAGCGATATTATCTCTGGGTTGCTTTAAACACATATCTCAAGAAGATTATAGAATACTGCTGGAATATCTCATAAACACAGAGCAGCTCGAACGCACAGAGCGTGGCGGCATAATAATCGGCAGAGAAGGCGAAAAAGTAGTAAACAGTCACAAATTCCTGACAGTATTCATAGCCCCCGAGTATCTGCTTGTAAAAGATGAAAACAGGACAATCGGCACAGTAGATAAAATTTATCCTGTCGGAGTGCGTTTTGCACTTGCAGGGCAAGCGTGGGAAACTGTTGATGTAAATGAAAAAAGCAAGGTCATTTTTGTAAAGCATGTGCCGGGCATATCAATGGTCGACTGGGACCAGGACACCAGCATGGAACTGCACACAGTCCTTGTGCAAAGAATGAAGGATGTTCTTTTATCGGACGATGTCTACCCCTACCTGAGTGAAAGATGTGCTCCGCGTATGGAAGAAATACGTTATATTGCAAGAAACAGCGGAATTCTCGAAAACCTCGTAACACCCATATCAGATAAAAAATACGCAATTTTCCCATGGGTCGGAACCAGACAATTATTTACTTTACACTACGCACTTCTGGACAGAGGCCTAAAAAGCAAACTCCCGTGGATAACATGCATTTATCTCGAAGTCATCTACAGCGGAACAGCAGAATCACTGTGCGAGCTCATCTACGATATTCTGCATTCAGACCTTGATTTATACGAGCTTCCGCTGCCTGACAGAGTACAGGTATTAGGCAAGTATAATGAGTTTATCCCGGAGCAATTACTAAGGAAACAATTTGTCGAGGATTATCTTGATTTTGAAGGCTTGAAAAAAGCACTTTTATAGTGTAAAATAACCATTCATATCAGCACAGTAAATAGCTTCAATTATGATAAATCCACAGGCAAAGGGTGTGTAACTATTAAAAAAGTAAAAATATGTATAGCATTACTTTTAGTTATAGCAGTGCTATCACCGATAATATTGACAGGCTGTGGAGAACCTCAGGTAAGCCAATCACCTGCACAAGTGAGGTTTACTTCGTATAAGGATATCCCCGGCGTTACAGAAGAAGATATTAATGCAATAGAAGCTCTCCGTGAACAAAGAGATTATTTTGTTTACGGTGTTTTGCCGTCTACGGAGGCGTTTATTGATTTAAACGGAAATATCGGAGGCTGGTCTGTACTGTTTTGTGACTGGCTTTCGGAGCTGTTTGATATTCCCTTTAAAAGCGAATTTATACCTTGGGATGAATTTCTCGCCGGTCTGGCTAGCTTTGAGGTTGATTTCACAGGAGCCATGACAGCCACCGAAGAGCGACTAAAAACATTCTTTATGACATCAGCAATAGCACAGCAATCAGTTCGCACCTTTCGTTTAAAAGACAGCACTTCACTTGAGGAAATCGCAGAAACACGCCTGCCCCGCTATGGTTTTATTCCCGGAACAACAACAATAGACGAGGTCGCCACACGTACAGACCCCGATACATACGAAATTGTACTGGTGCCGAATACAGATACTGCACATGAAATGTTGCATTCCGGCGAAATTGATGTGTTCCTTAATACCAATACAGCAGAAGCTGCTTTTGATAAGTTCGGCGATATTGTAGCAAGAGACTTTTTCCCACTTATATTCAGCCCCGTTTCCTTAACAACACAAAATCCGGAGCTGGAGCCGATAATCAATATTGTACAAAAAGCATTAGATAACGGTATAGCAAGCTATTTGGTTCAATTATATAATGAAGGTTATCATGAATATCTAAGAATGAAAATTCACAATCAACTAACAGACGAAGAGCGTGAATACATCCGAAATAACCCCGTAATACCTGTTGCTGCTATATACAGTAACTACCCAATATGCTTTTACAACAACCGGGATAGAGAATGGCAGGGAATCTTTTTTGACCTGATTGAACAGATTGAAGGAATAACCGACCTTACCTTTGAACTGATGAATGATGAGAATACAGAATGGTCGGCAATGCAGGAAATGCTGAGAAGAGGCGAAGTCAAGTTTGTTGCCGATTTGATATGGACAAGAGCACGTGAGGAGCACTTCATTTGGTCAAATGTGTCAATTCAGGATGATTATTATGCACTTATATCAAGGTCTGACCATCGCAATATAACATTAAACGAGATACCGCATATAAGTGTTGGAGTTGTCAGGGACACTGCGTATACAGCAATGTTTTTGCAATGGTTCCCCGACCATGAGTATATAACGGAATACGCCGGTATAGAAGAATCATTTATTGCCTTGGGTAATGGCGAGGTAGATATGGTGATGACAACTGAGAGAAGATTAATGTTCCTGACTCACTACCAGGAACTGACAGGCTTCAAGTTAAACTATGTCTTTGACCAGGGTATCAGCACAAGATTCGGTTTTAATCAAAATGAGAAAGTTCTCAGAGATATTATTGACAAAGCACTCAATGCAATCGACACAAAAGGAATAGCAAATCAATGGATGCGAAATACCTTTGATTATCGTGCAAAAGTAGCGGAAGCACAGCAGCCGCTGTTAATAGGGTCATCACTTCTGCTGATTTGTGTTCTCGTCCTTATTATCGTTCTATTCGCAAGAAGCCGCAGAGTCGGAAAGCGTTTGGAAATACTTGTCGAGGAGCGAACACATGAACTTGAGCTTGCATCAAACGCAAAAACGGCGTTTCTTGCAAACATGAGTCACGAAATAAGAACACCGCTCAACAGTATTGTCGGTTTCTCGGAGCTTGCAATAGATAATGAAATCCCACCGAAAACAAAAAACTATCTGACAAACATCCTCGAAAACTCGGAAGGTCTTTTACAGATTATAAACGACATACTCGACATATCAAAAATCGAATCCGGCAAAATGGAGCTTGAAAGCGTACCGTTTGACCCGCGCGATTTATTTACTACATGCCGCACATTAATTTTACCAAAGGTTCTCGACAAAGGATTAAAGCTCTCCTTCTACGTTGAGCCGACGGTGGGTAAAATGCCGCTCGGCGACCCGATGAGGCTCAGGCAGGTTCTGGCAAATCTGTTGTCAAATGCCGTTAAATTCACTGAAGAGGGCTCAATACGTTTGTGGGCGACAGTGAGGGAGCAAAACGAAAATACTGTCACAATGCACGTTGAAGTACAAGACAGCGGAATAGGAATGACATCGGAGCAAATAAAAGGAATATTCGACCCGTTTATTCAAGCTGAATCGGGAACAACACGCAAGTACGGCGGAACAGGACTCGGACTTTCAATAACAAAGAACATTATAGAAATGATGGGAAGCGAGTTGGTGGTTGAAAGCAAGCCCGGAGAAGGCAGCAGATTCGGCTTTGAACTTGTTTTGGACACTGTTGACATTACCGATGACGAATACCAAAAACGCAAGGTAGCACATGACACAATTAAAAAACCAACATTTGAAGGGCTGGTCTTGGTTTGCGAAGATAATACAATGAATCAACAAGTTATAAGTGAACATCTTGACAGAGTCGGACTAAAAAGCGTTATGGCTGAAAACGGTCAAATAGGTGTTGCAATGGTAAGAGAGCGGGCGAAAAAAGATTCAACCGACAAGCAATTTGACTTGGTATTTATGGATATCCATATGCCTGTTATGGACGGAATTGAAGCATCGGAAAAAATACAGGAGCTTGATAAGAGCATACCTATAGTGGCAATGACTGCAAATATTATGACTCATGATAGAGAGCTTTATAAGCACAGCGGAATGGACGATTATGTAGGCAAACCGTTTACTTCACAAGAACTGTGGCGTTGCCTGTTAAATTATTTTAAACCTATAGAATGGGAAACGGAAAATGATGTAACTCAATCAGAACAAAATGATGAGCTAAGGCAAAAGCTTATATTAAAGTTCATAACTAATAATCGCAATAAATACAATGAAATAACGGAAGCAGTTGAATCAGGTGATATAAAACTTGCACACAGGCTGGTTCATACATTAAAGAGTAATGCAGGTCAGCTTAACAAAGAATTTTTACAGCAGATAGCCGATGAAGTTGAAGAGAATCTAAAGGATAGTGTGAATAAAGTCACTCCCGAGCAGATGGAGCTTCTAAAAAAAGAACTCAATGCCGTTATTAATGAGCTTGAACCATTGGCAGTTGAATATGCTCAAAATGCACAGGAAACAGAACAGCTGGAGAACAATGCTGCCCTTGAACTGCTCGACGAGCTTGAACCGCTATTAAAAGATGTTGACATGGAATGTATGACATTAGTTGACAGACTTAAGCAAATACCGGGCAGTGAGGAGTTGGTCAAGCAAATGGAAGACTTCGATTTTGAAAACGCATTAAAAACGCTTGAGGAATTGAAGGCATCATTATCAGCTTAATAACACCCGTCATGTAATCGCAAAAGCGTTCATTTACTCTAAACCAAAAAACCTTTTTCCGTTTTCGGTAGTCAGGACACCAACCTCATCGACTGTCATACCACGCACCTCGGCAACCTTTTTTGCAATATAAGGCAAATATAACGAACTGTTCCGCCTGCCTCGCATAGGGTCGGGTGCAAGATACGGGCAGTCCGTTTCAAGCATTATTCTCTCAGCCGGCATATTTTCAAGCACTTCCAAGGCACGCCTTGCATTTTTGAAGGTAATGACACCGGTAAAAGACAGATACCAGCCTAAATCAAGAATTATTTTTGCAGTTTCCAAGCTGCCGGAAAAACAATGGAAAACGCCAACAAGGTCGCTGTAATCCCGAACGATATTTAATGTATCCTGCAATGCTTCCCGCTCATGTATAATAACCGGCTTACCCAATTGCCGTGCAAGCTCCAGTTGCTCGCGAAAGCGTTTTTTCTGAACATCCCGCGGAGAAAAATCATAGTGATAATCAAGCCCGATTTCACCAACCGCCACAGCCTTGGGATGTGATAAAAGCTCTTTAAGCTCGGAAACCGTACCATCGTCCATGGACTTGGAATCATGCGGATGGACACCAACCGAAGCATAAATAAAAGTATACTTATCAGCCAGCTCCAAACTAAACCGTGATGACCGCAAGCTGCTTCCCGAATTTAGTATCAACGAAATCCCTGCCTCCGGCGTGGAAGCAAGCAGTTCATCCCTGTCATCATTAAATCGTTTATCACAATAATGTGCATGAGTATCAAAATACATATAAACCTCCACAGGTCAGAATATAGGGATTATTCTAAGCAAAAAAACCTTGCAATACTAAAAATAATATGCTAATGTAGCATTCTGCGAAAAGCACAAGAAAACAAGGAGCAAACCAAATGGATATCGTAAAAACAATATTTGTATGTATACATCTGTTACTGAGCCTGATTCTAATTTGCATTATTGTACTGCAATCAGGTAAAAATTCGGGGCTGTCCGCATTTACCGGAGCAAACGAATCGCATCTTGCAAAAAACAAAGCAAAATCAAGAGATGCGAGATTAGCACTTGCGACAAAGTGGGTTGCAGGAGTATTTGTGGTGCTGACAGTTGTTCTAAATCTTATGTAATTCAGTTAACAATATATTTGCACCAAGTATAATATAATATGAGGTTATCCGTCAAAATGGCGGATAACCTCTTTATTTACGCCCTAAGTCTTAATCAACTATTTCACCGATATTATTTGAACCGGAAAGAGCTGCTGCATTAAATTCATCATAATCAACATGCATATATGTGGCAAAATCGGGACTGACTCTTACAACAACCTCATCAAAAATCAGTGCTCTGTTTCCGCCAACCTTGACCTTTACGATTTGTTTGTCCGAAACGCCGAATTTAGCTGCGTCTTCGGGTATCATATGGATGTGTCTTTTTGCGATTATAACACCTTCATTTATCTCAACCTCGCCCTTTGGACCAATCAGCTTGCACCCGGGACTGTCGGCAATATCACCGCTTTCGCGAATCGGTGCGGTGAAGCCGAGTGAGGTAGCATCTGTCAGCGACAGCTCAATTTGGTCTGCCTTACGGCAAGGACCCAGTATCGAAATCTCCGCAGACCTGCGGGGACCCACAACTGTTATCTTATGCGGTGTCGCAAACTGACCCGGCTGAGAAAGCATTTTCTTAATCTCAAGCTCAAACCCTTCTCCAAATAACGTATCAAGTGTCTCGCGAGAGACATGGCAATGCTTGCCGGAACCTTCAATTTCTATTTTATGACCTGACAATTTTACGCCCACCTTTCAAATAATACTTACTAAAATCAATTAAAACACTACAATTTTCATCCTTACCACTTTAGCATTAATTATATGGAAGTGCAACCACCACTTATTGCATTATACAAACATAACAATGTAAAAGCACAAAAACCTTTTGTTTTTATGCAAAATGTGGTAAAATCAGAGTTCAGAGAGTTTTTAGCAACTGATTTCATTAGCGGGTATTGTGAGGTGATGCCAATGAAAATTGCATTAGGAATGATAATAAGGAACCTTGATTCCGAGCAGGAATTAATGGGCTTTATCGAAAATGCAGAAAAATACGGACATAAATTGGATTGCGTCATCGTTGCATATACACATACACATGACCCACAGGTAGAGTTTAATATACGAAAAAAAGTACCGTTTTACGCAATAAACATAAATAATCCACATTACTGCAAAGAACAAATGCAGCATCGCGGCATACCCGATTCGGTATCAGATGTGCTGCTTAAATGTCCGATAGACACAAAAGCGGGACTTGTTCCCTACGGCTTTAACCGTATGATAGTAGTGACAGAAGCAATATTGCGAGGTATGGACATCCTCTTTTTCGTAGATTCCGACGTATATTCCAAGGTGCTTAAGAGAAAATCGGACGGCAGCATTTATGAAGAAGACGTTGATTTCTTTGGAGCACATCTGGAGCACTTAAACTCCGGCTCCGATGTAACAACAGGCGAATACAGCGGATACAACATTTTACCTCCTGCGTCATTTGACGGTATGGATGCCTTTCTTGCCGGTGTTCAAAAAATAGATGTACTGGATTATTGGAAATCCAGTAACACTCACAGATGCCTAAGAGTGCAAGAAGATAAAACTGAAGCAAAGCCGTGTAAAAAAATACTGGGCGGTAACATGGCAATCAAGCTGTCCCTGTTTAAGACGCTCCCGCCATTCTTTTCGTCATATTACACATTAGACGGAGAGACATTTTTATGCCGCGGCGAGGATACTGTACTCGGAATGGAGATAGCACAAGGCGGAATAAAATGCACAGACATCGGCATTAACCCATTACACGACACATATAAGGAATATCCAATAGAGCCTGACTTGATAAACGACAAGAATGTACAAGGTCGCTTCTATTACGCCTGCACAGGCTGGGTAGGGCGAAATCCGTTTTTTAATCATATACTCGGAAATGACCTGCCATCGACACGAGAGTATCAAAGAGAGCAACTGGAACGCGGTCTCAGAGCCTTATCGGAATACACGGCAAATCCCGGATATTACAGTGTTCTCAGAAATTTTGACGCCAGCTGGAACAGCGTCGACAGATATGTAAATGAGTTTAAAAACACTTCATCAGCATGGCATAGTTTTATGGAAAGGATTAAATAATAATGAAAGTACTGATGATTAACCATTTTCCGCTCGACGGCTCGGGCAGCGGAACCTACACGAGAAACATTGCAGTACATCTGCAAAAAAAAGGACATGACGTTTGTGTGGTCATGCCCGAAAATACAAAAGATTTCGCAGCCATCCCGAATGTTTCCCTAATCCCCGTTTATTTTCAACACACCGAAGTGATTGAAGGAATGCTGCCGTTTAATTTCCCGTGCTTTACAACACACCCCCGCAGCGTAATGACCTTTGCCGACCTCGACGACGAGCAGCTTGACATGTACCTTAGTGCGTTTGAAAATGCCATAAATCGTGCAATCAAAGATTTTAAGCCTGACATAATACACGGACAGCACATCTGGCTACTCAGTTGGCTTGCAATTAAAACAGGTATTCCATACGTTGTAACCGCTCACGGCACAGATTTAATGGGCTACAAGCAATGGGAACGCTTCCGTAATTATGCAAAAGAGACAGCAGAAGGAGCAAAAAAAATCATTACCATATCAAATGATAATAACGAGCTGGTCAGTGAGTTGTTTCCAAACTGTGCAGATAAAGCAGTATTCATGCAAAACGGTTACGATACGGGCAGATTTTATCCCGAGCCTGTTTCGAGAGAGCAAATAGAAAAAATGTTCAATATAAAGCTCAAAAAGAAGCTGGTACTATTCGTCGGAAAGCTTGCACATTTTAAAGGTGTAGACATATTAATAGAAGCTCTGCGTTTATACGAAAAAGAATATCCGGGCGAAATCACATCGATAATTGCAGGTGACGGCGAGCTTGCAACATCACTTAAAAAGCAAGCAGCAGACGGCAATCTGAAAGACCTTCATTTCCTCGGACACCTCGACAGCACACAACTCCGTGAGCTATACAGCACAGCAGATGTCAGCTTGGTGCCGTCCCGTCGTGAGCCGTTCGGACTTGTTGCAATTGAAGCACTTGCATGCGGATGCCCCGTAATCGCCACAAATCAGGGCGGTCTTACGGATATAATCAATGATGACGTCGGTTCGCTTGTAAATGTTGAAGACGCAGAGGACTTAAAAAACGCAATCCGCAAGGAAATCCACCATCCCGACAGAGCACAAAGAGGCAAAAACGCCGCAAAATACGCTCTGGATAACTACGCCCAGGACTCATTAATGGATACGCTAATAAAGATATACAACAGCTAAAAATAGTGCTAAAATAAAAATATTAATCAATAAAACAGGGGGAGAAAAGCAATATGCGTAAAGTTGTACTGATTCCGACGTACTGGTCACGTGCAAAAAGGGAATGGAAAGAAGGCGACGCAGTCTACGACCACCCCACGCCACTCGACGAAGAGGGGACACTCGCACGCACACTCGAAAGTATGAAGATTCTTACAGAAAAGGACTTTAAGCTGGTGCTGCTGATATGCCCCACAACACCGGAGGTAGCAGACGAAGCGGAAAAACGGGTTGTCCAAATCATAGAGGACGTAAACTTGCAGGCAGAGACATACATATTCACAATTTCCGACCTCGAAAAAATCGCAAACATTATTTATGAAACCGATACAGAGCGTAAAACAGAGTTCCTCTTAAACATGGTAGGATATGCAAATGTCCGAAACATGTGCCTCTTCTGTGCGGACATACTATCCGCCGACGCAGCGATTCTCATAGATGACGACGAGGTGTTTGAAAAAGTCGACTGGGTTGAACGCTCGGTTGAATTCTTAGGCAAACGCGTTTACGGCGATGTTGTCTATGGCATGGCAGGTTACTATATAAATAAATATGACCAATACTACGACGACGTCAAAATGGAACACTGGATGACATATTGGGACAGATTCGGATTTAAAGCCAAAGCTTTTGACGAAATAATCGGCAACCCACCCAGAGTTAAGCGTACCCCGTTTGCATTCGGCGGAGCAATGATAATCCACCGCGACATGTTCCAAAGCGTACCGTTCGACCCGGAAATAACAAGAGGCGAGGACATTGACTACCTGATAAACAGCAGAATGTACGGCTTCTCATTTTTCCTCGATAACACACTGGCAATAAAACATCTCCCGGTACCAAAAAAACACCCCCAATGGAAACGCATACGAGAGGATATTTACCGCTTTGTATACGAAAGAGCAAAGATAGCAGCACAAACAAAATCCGGCACAATGGTAATGGTAACACCCGAAGATTTCGACCCTTACCCCGGAGAATTTTTACGTGATGACCTTGACGAAAAAATCTTCCGCTCAAACATGATGCTGGCACAAGACTATATGATGAAAGGCGACAACGACGGAGCACTCGAATCGCTAAATAACATTATGATAGCAAAAAAAGACGCACAGCCGAAGTTTGACGCTTTCGCAAAGTATAAGTCAGTTCAGAAGGTATGGGAAAAGCTATGCTCAATAATTGCAGAACAGCGTTATGAAATGCGGAAAATAATGGAAGACCACAATATAACAAACCATCCTATCCTCAGAGACGAACAAAGTGTGCGAAAGCTTGGTAAGGAAGAAATAATCGAAACATTGCAAAAAGCATTTGAATTTGAGCTCAGCCGTGAAGGATGGGAAACACTTGCAAAGAAATTTTATGTTAAAACTTTCTACGAAGACGAAATGCTCTTTAAATGCGGAGACTTCAACGAAACAATGTATATAATCCTCAAAGGTGAAATACAACTTTTCTCAGGTACAAGAGAAACAGGCGGTGAAATAGAAATAGCCCGCTTGCAAAAAGGCGGAATTCTCGGCGAAAGCTGTCTGGCACACCAATCCTTTACACTAAACTGCAGAGCACTCCAGTTCACAGAGCTGCTTGGCATTGATAAACGCGACATCAACAAACTGATAAAAAATAACCCCGACCTCGGAGTTAAATTCTTCCAGCAAATCCTGACGAAAGTCGTCGGAAAAATGCGTGTAAACAACCTCTACAACGTAAAAATGGGCGGAGGCACAGTAAAGTCAACAATAATAGACGGCAGCGAACAGGAAACATAAAAAAGGATAAAAGCAAGGGGACAGGCACTGTGCTTTCAGTACCTGCCCTCTTGTTTTTTGCTTATATATCTGTTTCTTCCAGCCTCATCGCTGTATACAAGTCATTGTAATGCCCACCTGCAGCAATAAGCTCTGCGTGCGTGCCTCTCTCGACGATTTTCCCATCTTCGACAACCAGAATTATGTCTGCGTGTGAAATGGTAGACAATCTATGTGCAATAATGAATGAAGTGCGACCCTCAAGCATATGCGAGATTGCATTTTGAATGAGTTGCTCGGTTTCAGTATCAATACTTGATGTCGCTTCGTCAAGCACAAAGATTGGTGGATTTGCAAGGACTGCACGAGCAAATGAAACAAGCTGCTTTTCGCCAGTCGAAAGCTTGTCGCCGCCTTCACCAACCTCCGCATTATAACCCTCGGGCATTCTGTCGGCAACAACATCAGCTGAAACTATCTTTGCTGCAGCAATGACTTCCTCGTCAGTTGCATCCAGCTTACCGTAACGAATATTCTCCATAATCGTGCCCGAAAACAAATGCGGGTCTTGAAGCACGTAACCAAGTGATGAATGCAGCCACAGCTGCGAACGTTCACGGGCATCACGCTCATCAATAAGCACCCGCCCGCCCGTCGGCTCGTAGAAACGGCAAGCTAAATTAACAATAGTTGATTTACCCGCACCCGTCTCACCGACAATTGCAACGGTTGTACCCGACGGGATATCAAGCGAGAAGTTTTCCAAAACATTTTCGTCGCCGTCGGGATACATAAATGTAACATCATCAAACGTAACACCGCCGAGCACCGGCTCCCAGTTTTCGTGTTTGGGATTAAAAGTGTCGCCGTATTTTTCAACAACCTCGGGAGAGTCTGTAATAGTTATCTCCTCGCCGAGAAGCCCGGTAACTCTTTCAACACCAACCTGAGCGGAAACCATTTCGGAAATAACTCCGGAAACCCATATAACAGGGTCAATAGTTATAATCGCATAAGCAACAAATGCAGAAAGCACACCCAAATCCAGCAGATGACGGTCTACCATAAGCCCACCTCTGTATAATACAATACTAAGAGCAATTGACCCGACAGACGCAACCATCGGCAGCATTATAGCTGTTAACCGTGATGAACGAACAGACTGACGTTGCATGTTGTCAGATAGTGTGGCAAACTCTGCACTGTTGACATCTTCGATTACAAGAGTTTTTGATGTTTTTGAACCTGTGATACCTTCATTATATGCACCTGTGATACGTGAATTAATCTCCCGCACCTTCCTGCTGACAACAAGAATCTTCCTCTGGAAAACCCATGCAATCACCCAAGCAACCGGAATAATAAGGATAAGAATGAGAGCCAACGGCGGGCTGAGAATGAGCATATAAATTATGCTAAAGAGAATAACAAGCGAAGCTTCCGCCATAGCAGTGAATCCCCACGAAATCATACCGCTGATTCTCTCTGTATCCGACATAACTCTACCGATTAAATAACCTACAGAGTTGGTATTGTGATATGCAACTTGGATTTTTTGCAAATGCACAAAGCAATCGCGTCTAATCATAAGACCTATCTTCATCTCAACAGCTATGAGAGTTTTAACCCACAGGAATGTCAAGGTTCCGACAGTTACAATAGCACCAAGATACAAAGCAATAAACGGGAAAATTCCCTGCGTTGATTCCGGGAGAACAAAGTTGTTTACAGCATAGCTTGTGAACAATGGAAATGCCGAGTTTATTGATGTCCAGATTACAATAATAATACTTGCGTAAATGAACGACCTTTTATTCTTTTTTACATAGGGAAAAAGCCTTTTCCATGTTTTTAAGCTGAGACCTTTAACCTTTACCTCATCTTCATATTCGTATTTCACAGAGCTTCACCTCCTTTAATCCCATTAGAATCAGATCCGTTTTTTGTATAGCCGGATTGTAAATCATAGATTCTGCGATATATGCCGTCTTTTTCTACAAGCTCGGCATGTGAGCCGATTTCCTCGACCTTACCTTCTTCGAGAACCATTATCACATCGGCCTTCATTAGTGTTGTTATTCTGTGTGAAATCAGAATCACGGTTGCACCTTCGGTATCCTCACGTAATGACTCACGAATCTTGGCATCAGTTTCCATATCGAGATTTGACATAGAATCATCAAAAACCATAATCGGAGCATCCATCATAAGTGTACGGGCAATCGCAACACGCTGCTTCTGTCCGCCCGAAAGTGTAACACCACGCTCGCCGACGATTGTATCGTAACCTTTGGAAAAAGCCATTATATTATCGTCAACCGCAGCTATCCGTGCCTTCGCACGTGCCTTGTCAAGTCCCTTGCCGCGTGATGCAATATCAATGTTTTCCAGTATTGTTTTTGAAAACAGGAAAGGCTCTTGCAGCACAAGACCAATGTTACGACGAAGATGTGCTTTTTTAATATGCGAAACATCAACATCGCCAATCGTTATTAAGCCGCTGTCCTCAGGTAAATCGTACAGCCCGTTAAGCAGATATGTTATTGTTGATTTGCCTGAACCGGTTGCACCAAGGATTCCGAATGTCGTACCCTTTTTAATCTTAAAACTGACATCCTTCAAAACAGGTTGTTCGTCATAGGTAAAGCTTACGTTTTTAAACTCAATGTCCATGTCCATAGGAGGCGTTACCGCATCAGGAGCGTCTGCTTCCTCAGGAGCGTCGAAGATTTCTTTTATACGCTTTAAGGATACACCGGCTTTACTCATTTCCGAAATAATCCTGCCAAGCTGTCTTACAGGCCACATTAACATGCCCGCATAACCAAGGAACACAAGCAGGTCACCAACACTAAACTCGCTGGTAGTTGCCAAAATAGAACCGGTGACAACAACGCTTAATAGTTGGAGATAGGACATTGCATCTCCAAGACCCCAATAAATTCCCAAGGTACCGCCGAGTGTTGTCCACTTACTTGCAAAGTCCTTATTTACGACATCAAAACGCTCCGTTTCATAAATTTCACGCCCGAACGCTCTTACAACACGGACACCTGTTAGGTTTTCCTGTACTCTGACCATAAGAGCCCCTTCCGCCTCATCGGCAGCGAGAAACTTATGTCCGATTCGCATAAAGAAGAATATCGTATAACCCAAAACTATTGGCATAAATGCAGTTACAACGGTTGCCATTATCGGATTTAAAGAAAACATAATTATTATTGCGATAATAACAAGCAGAGCAGTCCGTACAACCTCAAGAAGTTGTTGGAACACAAAACGCCGGACAGTTTCAACATCTGATGTACAACGCTGTATAATATCACCTGTCAGATTATTTGTATGCCATTCAAACGGCAGCTTTTGCGTGTGAGTAAATAACCTTATACGAAGATTGTTTATCATACGCTCAGAACCTTTTGCGATACTCACGCGTGAGAAATAATTAAACACTCCCGAAATTAATTCTACAGAAGCAATCATAGCTGCACAGATTAACAATCTTGAAGCAAGAGTACCATGAGTATTAAATGTATTGTAAATCCACATTACAGGAGCGGGCAAAGAAGCAGTTGCATCTCCTATAACGGAGTCCACAGTAAAACCAACTATGAGCGGTGCCAGAAAACTCAGCAACGTCGCCATAATTGCGGTTAATATAGACAACAGGTAAAAACGCTTTAATTTATGCGTAAATCCTACCATCATTTTTAGCACAGAATCTTTTTTCATTTCCATCTCCGATAGTTTTACGATGATTACATCGTCTTATGTGTCGTTTATGACACTATATACACTCAAAAAGGACACGACTTCGTTCGTGTCCTTAATTTACGGAACTATTCACGAAAGTTGTTCAGAGAGTCTGTTCAATGCGTAGTATTTCAGACTCTTTGCATTGACGCGAAAGCTTTGGGTGATTTACCCCAAGGTTTGCGAATGCACGATATTCGGTTTTAGGAGTAAATCACCCATACTTTATTAAACAATTTAAATCAACTCCTTTCGTAATATATTTTGCTACTAGAGCATGAGCATTATATCTTTAGAAAAACGGCTTGTCAATGGAAAAAAACAAAACAACGAAAATATATTGACTATGATAATGCTTGTTTGCATATTTCTTGCATACGCTTATATTCTCTTACTACCGGAACTTTAATAAAATGCAACTGAGAGCCTTGCAGCAATACTGTTCCCTCTCCACGTTCAAACTGCCTTCCTTTAATTTGGTCAATATGATCTGGCATTAGCATTTCATATATTGACCGTATATAAGCACCGAGCACTATCACTATTCCGTAATTTAGTCTTGAACCTACCGGAAAAGCAATAGTATCCGGACGTTGACAAGATATAAAGAGCCAGCATTATATTCTTAAGTTACTGCCAGTAGCAGTGGTTCTGAAACCGCAGCCAATCCAATTACTAATCACAAGGTTGCCATCACTCATTCCTACACATTGCCACATTCCACTATGATATTGGAATATACATGCTCCGCCATTGGCGATATACATTAGGCAGATTGTGCATTGAGTATATGAATGTGTATGAAAGTTATTTTGTATCAGGCTAAAGCCGGAGTAAATGCCGACAGGTGCGAGAACTTCATTGTGGGCTTGTAATGAATTACATGTCGTACATATATGATTAACGGCATTGCCCTGGATTCCTGTCCAGTTATGAACTCCCGGGTCGCTCCACCTTCCACAAACTGCACATATACTATTATAATTACTAATAATATGGTATAATAATACGTAGATGATAGATAATTGCGTGTTAATTGTAACAAGGAGGTTATATCATGCAAACGCAAACACACGGTATTGATGAATATGAAGCAATGATTGCAATGGAAAAGAAAGCCAACTCAGAATTATTGTTCGATGAATTTATTGCGAGTTTGCCTGTGGTTGATTTAACAAAACCATATAACGAATTAACTAGCTATGAAAAGGCAGTAGTTGATGATTGGGAGTGGGATGATGAACTTTGAGAAGTGGGACATTTGGCTTGCCGATGTTCCGTTTAA
>Ga0123356_10000522_pt1 | contig 42650 bp, 39 predicted proteins | sample TergutEmb28metaG_2_FD_92546 | JGI IMG/M metagenome (GOLD analysis project Ga0123356, IMG submission 92546) | Embiratermes neotenicus P3 segment gut microbial communities from Petit-Saut dam, French Guiana - Emb289 P3 | ecosystem: Host-associated > Arthropoda: Insects > Digestive system > Gut ...
CGGAACAGCGGCGTTTTCAACGCCCTCTACCGTTACCATTACCGCCGCCGTACGGCTTATTGATACCGCCGTATGCAATCCGTTCACTTCAGTGTTCGTGTTGGTAACAACAACGTAATAATGTGATATCCCCGCCGCAGACGTGGATACAGTGTAGGACGGTTCCACAGCGTCAGGGATCATTATCCCGTCAAAGTTACTCCCGTTAATACTGAGATACCACTGATAGCTCAGAGTACCGCCGTCCGGCGACGATGCCGCTACACTTAACTGTACGCTTCCGCCCTCTTCCGCAAATACATTCTGTGTTGCGGGATCGGCCGTTATGTTCGGCGCGGACGCGTTGGTTACGGAACCTACAGTTATCATTGCAACACCGCTTCTCGCCGTTGCTGTGATATTGCCGTTTACTTTGCTGTTCACGTTGGTTACCATAACATAATAATAAAACGTCCCCTCTCCAAATGTGGGAACTGTGTAAACAGAGTCTATAGCACCGTTTATAAGCCAGCCGCCAACGTTGCTCATGTAATTGTTGCTGTACCACTGATATTGGAGCGTGCCGCCGTCTTCAACGTTTGCGTTTACAAATATTCTGTGAGGAGTGCCAACATCCGCCGCACCGTTTAATGGGTGTTCGGTGATACTTGGTACTGCCGCGTCTACAATAACAGGTTTAGTGGTGTCCGGTTTTTTATCATTGCCGCTTATCCGGTCAAGGAACTCATTAACGCCGGGGCATTCGCCGCTGCCTACACTGACGTCGTTACAGCTCAAAAAACTAACGGCTGTTACAAACGCAAGAACACACAGGCATAAACCTGACGGCAATTTGTTTCTTCTGAGTAGTGTAGACATTATCATATCCTTTTTTATATCCTTTAATTATATCCGCATGTACGGGTTGAAATTTTTCAACCCGTACCTAAATCGATACGCACCTAAATCCGTTCAAACATTTCACGCCGGCGAAACGTCACTAAAAAATCACATAATAATATAGTTATTGGAATGATAGTGATGGGCCAATTTGTTATCTCATTAATGAAAAAACACTACCATTTACACCCATCCCGCTATTATTTTAAGTTAATACGTCTATTTTTGTTAATTAAACAATGCGCCGTTCGCGCTTATCACCTTTTAGCCGCAGTCAATGTACATATTGGAGGATTCATGAAGAAATACGACGCAGCTTCTATTCGTAATGTATGTTTCATCTCTCACGGCGGTGTAGGAAAAACCTCTCTCCTTGAAGCAGCCTGTTTTACCGCTAAAGCCACGTCTAAAATGGGTAAAGTGGTCTCCGGTTCCAGTAACTTCGATACGAGGGCCGACGAAAAAGAGCGAAAAATGACGATCTCCACCCACTTGGCGTTTTGCGAGTGGAATAATAACAAGATAAACATTCTGGATACGCCGGGATTTCTTGATTATCTTGGAGAGGCGCGCGCTTCTCTTAAAGTGACTGAGACGGCGGTAATTCTTATTGACGCGGTTGACGGGATTCAGGTCGGCACCGAACTTGTATCAAGGTATGTTGATGAAGTAAAAACGGCGCGCCTTTTCTTTGTAAACAGCATGGATAAAGAGCTGGCCGATTTTCACCGCGTTCTTGGTGTGATAAGAGATACTTACGGTTCATCCGCCGCGGCGCTCACTGTTCCAATCGGAAGCGGCGCCTCATTTAAGGGTGTTGTTGACTTGGTAACAAAGGAAGCGTTTCAATATGTAAAAGAAGGAGACGGCGCTCCAACTAAAATAGAAATTCCATCGGATATTAAAGAGAGTGTTGATACGCTTCGTCTCTCCCTTATGGAGTCTGTCGCGGAGACTGACGAAGAGTTAATGAATAAATATTTTGAAAACGGCGAGCTCACAGATGATGAGCTCCGCAAGGGGCTTGCCAAAGGTGTTCTTGAGGGTTCGGTTTATCCTGTGCTTGCCGGAAGCGGACTCTTTAACATGGGCGTTGATCAGCTTCTCACAAAAATAGTAAACCTCTGTCCCGCCGCTTCTTCGCGGGAAGAAGTTGAAACAATTGAGAATGATGAAGAGAAAGCGGCCGTTTGCGGCGGAGATAGTCCGGCGTCCGCTTTTGTTTTCAAAACCATATCTGAGGAGCATTTGGGTGAACTTAATTTGGTAAGAGTGTTTGGCGGAAAAGTAACAACCGGAAGCGAACTTTTGAACGCGGGACGGGGAAGCGTTGAGAGAATCGGTAATATGTACTTTTTGCGCGGAAAAGAGAGAACCGATACAACGGAAGTCTGCGCGGGAGATATAGCGGGGCTTCTTAAATTGAAAGATACGCATACGAACGATTCGCTTGTTGACAAATCGATCAAATATAAAATTACCCCTGTAAATTTCCCCGAACCTCTTGTAAGCGTTGCGATTACCGCTAAGGTAAAGGGTGACGAAGATAAAATCGCCATGGGCATAACAAAGCTCGGCGAAGAGGATAAATGTTTTACCTATAAGTATCACACAGATATCCGTCAGTCAATACTCAGCGCGATGGGCGATATTCAGCTTGAGATAATTCTTGACAATTTGAAGAATCGCTTTAAAGTAGAGGTAGAGCGCAAACAGCCGAAAATCTCTTATAGGGAAACAGTAACAAGGCCGGTAAAATATGTGGAGTACACGCATAAAAAGCAGAGCGGCGGAGCGGGTCAGTTTGCTAAAGTATTCATTGATCTCGAACCGCTTGCGCGCGGGGGCGGCTATGAGTTTGTTGACAAAATAGTAGGCGGCGTAATTGATCAGCCGCTTCGGCCAAGCGTTGATAAAGGGGTACGCGCAAAACTTGACGAAGGTATTTTAGCGGGGTTTCCGATAGTTGACGTAAAGGTTTTGCTTGTAGACGGTAAAACCCACCCTGTAGACTCAAAAGACGTTGCTTTTCAAATCGCGGGGCGTGAGGTTTTCAAAAAAGCGTTTGAAATGGCCTCGCCGATTCTGCTTGAGCCTGTTGTTGAGCTTAGAGTATCCGTACCGTCAGAATATACAGGTGATATAATGGGGGATTTATCCTCAAGGCGCGGTAAAATAGGCGGCATGGAGCAGGCGGGAAAACTTGAAAATATAACCGCAAAGGTACCAGAGGCGGAAGTGCAGAGTTATTCAAGCACACTGCGTTCACTCACTCAGGGAAGAGGTTTTTACTCAAAAACGTTCTCCCATTACGAACAGCTTCCGGCTGAACAGGCGAAAAAAGTGATAGAAGCTCATCAGGCACAGGCTTCCGCAGGGTAATATCAAAATGACAAGATTAAAAACAATCGAGTGGAGTGACAGTAAAGAGTGCGTCCGGCTTATAGACCAGACGCTTTTACCCGAACAGATAATGTACATTTACGCCGATACGCTCGATAAGATGTATCACGCGATAAAGATCTTGCAGGTTCGCGGCGCGCCGGCGATTGGTATCGCCGCCGCGTATGGACTCTATCTTGGTGTACGTGATTTTAGTGATGACAGCGATATCAGCACATTTCTAAATCATGTGGATGAACGCGCGGCATATCTGGCGGCCGCGCGGCCTACAGCGGTCAATCTGTTTTGGGCGATTAACAGAATGAAAAAAATCGCCCGTGATAATTCAGGAGATGCCGGTAATGTCGGTACGTTAAAAAAGTTATTGTTAGATGAAGCGAACCGTATCCTTGATGAAGATAGAAAGATGTGCCGCGCTATAGGTGAGCACGGGTTTGAGCTCATTAAGGACAAACCGTGTATATTAACACACTGCAACGCGGGCGGACTCGCCGCAAGTGAGTTTGGTACCGCGCTCGCGCCAATTTACGTTGGTCAGGAAAAAGGTGTAAACTTTAAAGTTTTTGCTGATGAGACAAGACCCCTGTTACAGGGAGCGCGTATCACGGCGTTAGAACTCAGCGAAGCGGGGATACCCGTTACAGTTATTTGCGATAATATGTCTGCGGCAGTCATGGCAACAGGTCAAGTGAAAGCGTGTATAGTAGGCGCGGACAGAATCGCGGCTAATGGCGATACGGCAAATAAGATTGGTACCTATGGAGTTGCGTTGATAGCCGCCGCGCATAATATTCCATTCTATGTAGCCGCGCCGTCGTCAACCTTTGATTTATCAATACCCGACGGGACACAGATCCCCATAGAAGAACGGGGCAGGGAAGAGATCGCGTTTTGGGGCGAAAAGAAGACTGTGCCTGATAAGGCAATGGTTTTCAATCCGTCGTTTGACGTAACACCGTCAAAATTAATAACGGCAATCATCACGGAAAAGGGCGTTATCAAACCGCCGTACACCGAGAATATCAAATCAATATTAGGATGATACTATGTCAACAGGAACAGTCATACTGTTCAACGATATCAGCGGAACAGGCAGGATACAAGGTGACGACGGCGTTCTTGTGAAAGTGTCGCATAAATCGCTTTTAGGCGATGGATACAAGATTTTGGACGAGGGTCAGCGGGTAAAATTTGAAGCGGTGAGAGTTGAGGCGGGGTTTGAGGCGCAGTCAGTGATCTCTTTGGAAGAATAATCATCCGAAAGGAAATCTGACATACTCTTTCCTGAACTTGACAATCGGCGATCCCTTAGAAAAATGCGACATTATCCGCGCCAATGTTTTAGATATTGACGGCGATGGTGATATACGGTCAACAATATCCTTAACAGAATCAAACCGATAAACCCCAAGCACAGGCAATATTTCAGGAGCTGCGCGGTTATGTCCTCTATAAGCGGCCGCGTATTCATATCCTGCTGATTTCGCCGCGTCCCATACCCGTTTGTTCCAACAGCCAAAGGGGAATGATAAACTTACTACCGGTTTTCCTATGATATCCTCAAGTATAGCTTTAGAATCGCGCAGTTCTTTCATTAATTCATCATCACCAAGCCAGACAAGATTAGCGTGCGTCAATGAGTGGCTTCCAATTTCGTGCCCTTTCATTGCGATTTCCTTAAGCATGGCTGCGCTCATGTGCGATGTATGCCCCATAACATCCCATCCGCCTGTTTTTCCAATTAATCCGGCAACAGGAAATATAGTGGACTTAATATTTTTCTCTTCTAAAAGCGGATAGGCGTTATCATAAAAACTTTGCAAACCGTCATCAAAAGTTATGGCAATTTTTCTAACGTTTTTAGCAGCGCTTTGATCTTCGTTAATTGTTGATTGCTGACAACTATTATGCTGAGAAACGGTTATTGATTCGATATTATTACATTTCAAATGATGAAGAAACGCTTCGAATCTCTCCTTTGAATATGATGACATACTCAATTTGGGCTTTTCATCGACAGAGTGCAGTAGAAGTCCGGCAATAGAGTTGTTCATTGATAGAAATCCGCAAAGTCCGTAAAATCAACTAAATAATAGCTTTAGATCAACTAATATTATATATTTAATATACATTAGACGGGGACGGAGTTGCATAAATTGCATTAATCTGCATGAGAAAGTCAGTAATGCAAAAAAAGCAACTCCGTCCCCAATTAAGGATAAATAAATGAAAAACAATTCCTATTTTATATGTCCATGCTGCGGCGGGCAGGTAGAGGCTAACGCGCGCGCCTGTCCTGACTGCGGCAGCGATGAGAGAACCGGCTGGTCTGAAAATACCTATCTTGACGGGTTGGATCTGCCGGAAATGGATGAGAGTGATTATGAAGAGATGCTCACAAAAGAGTTTTCACCCAAAAAGCCTAAATCCTGCGTAGAGTGGAAAACTGTAGTAGGTGTGATACTGTTAATTGCAATGTTTCTGCTTTTTGCGATACGTTAATTGTCGTTGAATTTTTATTTCTTCTTCATATCCATATAAACGACATTATTACCACCCTGCGTCTGCTGAGCAGGCGCGGACGGAGTATAACTCGGCGTTCCCGGACTGTTCATATCAAGATCGAGGTCTATTTGATCTTCGGTTTTGTTATACACCTGCACAAGCGCCTCTTTGAGCTGTTTGTCGAATTGGCGGACGAATACTTTTACCCTGTCGATATTTGTACGGTCATCGAAAACAAGCGACAAAAAAGTATCGTCATCAACACTTGCTATGTAGATATGCTTATTTTTACCCTGATGATACATTGAGTCAAACTCTTTTTCTCCGACAAGAGTCGCTATGGCGAGCGTGGAGGCGCTGTTACCGGCTATAAGCGCCGCAAGCGAAACAATATCCACAGTCTCAAGCTGTCCCTGATTCGTGAGCATCCGGCCGTCTTTGTTTATCAGCACGCCCAAAAGCAGATTAGCTTTTTGAATCAGAGGGAGAAGAACGCTGTTCAGGCGGTCTATATCCTCAGGAAAGAGAATCATATCTTTCATCGTGTATTATCCCTTATTGAAGAGCTTGTTAATAAAACCCTTTTGCTCGTTCATTTTTGTCGGATTTACCGGCCGTTTAATAGGTTTCTTCTGTTTGTCCATGTCAACGGAAGTAAAGAATACCTCATCGTCGCTCGGTGAATTATCCGCAGCTATGTAATCCGCCTGCGGCTGGGCGGCGTAACTTTGCTGAGACTGATACCGGTTTTGGTCGGCAGGATTTGAGTAAGACTGCATCTCCTGAGAATCAGGCCACTGCCCGCCGCCCTGAGGCGCGCCGGCGGCACGCATCTTTTTTTGCTTCTCTTCAATTTCACGCTGATATTTTTCTATTTCGAGATCAAGCTCCGAGCGTCCGCTTGAAGGTACAGCTTCCGCGGGCTGAAAGTTCATAGCCGGCTGAGGCTGTGTTCCGAATTCAAAAGGATCAAATCCAGACGCGGGGGCCTGAGGAACAGGAGTTACAGCAGGCGCGGGCGGCGTGGCTATAGGTTCTATTGTAAAAGCGTTATCATATTGAGCCGGAGGCGGCGCAATTGGCTGTGCTTGAAAAGCGTTTGCAGGGCTCTGCGGCGCTATATTTTGCGGTGCGGCAGGCGGCATGAGAAACGGATTTTCGGCAACAGCCGGCGGCGGCATAGGCGCCGGGGCTTGAGCGTACGGCTGTTGAAACTGCTGTTGCGCGGGCGTTATGAAAAACGGATCATCTGCCGCCTGAACTTGCTGCTGCACAGGCGCGGGCGCCGGCGCGGCATACTGCTGCTGAGCAGGTGATATAAAGAACGGATCTTGAGCCGCAGGAGCTTGCTGCATAGGCGCCGGTGGCGGCGGTGTAAAACTTTGAGCCGGCGCCTGATATTGCTGCACCGGCGGCGGGGGAGCAAACTGCTGTTGCTGCGGTGCGGCAAAAGGTTGTCCGAAAGATTGAGCCTGTTGTACCGGCGCTGCCTGCGGCGACGGTGTAAAATTTTGTACCGGCGCCTGATACTGCTGAACCGGAGGCGGTTGAGGAGCAAACTGCTGTACTTGCGGCGGCGCTTGATACTGCGGCGCTTGTTGTACAGGGGGTACATACTGCGGAGGCGCCGCAGGAGCCTGCTGTACAGGAGCTTGCGCGGGCGCGGCTGCCGGAGCGGCGTCGGCGCGTCCAGGTTTAGAATACTTTTTATTAAGATGATCAATAACAATTTTACCGATCTGCTTTAGCGTGTCAAAAACACCAACGCCCTTGTAGGCAATTCCCTCGCCGTACGGCAGATTGTATTTGTTAATATGCCTCTGAAGCTCCTCTATGGGAAGAGCGTTGGCCACGTCACGCTTATTATACTGAAGGATAATGGGAATAGACTCTCTCTTGTAACCGTATTCCGCCAGGTTATCTTCCAAGTTCTGGAAGCTCTCAAGGTTCTCCTGAATCTTATCAGCTCCGCTGTCCGCTACAAATACAACACCGTCTACACCGCGCAGAACAAGCTTGCGGGTAGCGTTGTAGTAAACCTGTCCAGGCACAGTATAGAGCTGGAACTTGGTAGAGAATCCTTTGATCTTTCCCAAGTCAAGAGGCAAAAAGTCAAAGAAGAGCGTACGGTCGGTCTCTGTTGCGAGAGAGACCATATCGCTTCTGCTTTCCTGAGGTGTTTTCTTATGAATCACCTGGAGATTAGTTGTCTTACCGCTAAGACCCGGACCATAATAAACGACTTTTACGCTTATCTCTCTGGCCGCATAGTTAATTGACGCCATTTAAGTCACCCTTTGGTTAAAAACTGATGACGGATTTTTTAGTTAAATTCCACAATAATATACAGTATCTACATCTTCTGAAAATAATAGAAACGCTCTTTGTAAGCAAAATTAATTGTAAAAAAATCCTTATACTAATAATATACTATATAACTGCGCGAAAATGCACTACAATTGTGAGGTATTTTTAACTGTTTCACTTCAAAATAATAATGCAGAATGCTGAATGCAGAAATTGTTTCGTTTTTTATATTTTTATTTCCGCGTTCTCCATTATTATTTCTGCATTAGGATAAGCGTAATACAAGTGTTGATAATCACAAAAAAGTCCGTCAGGACATCACGAAAAAGCCCGTTAGGGCACAAGCGCTTTTATATCGTTATCCGTAAGCAGTCCTGTTTTTCTAAGCTCGCTTACAGTGTTCGCTTTTTCGCCGCTTTGAGCTTGATACAGAAGAGATGCGGCCTGGCCGATATTACGGCTTTGCGATTGTGTAATCGCTTTACGCTCGCTTATTACGTCTGTTTCCTGAGCGGGAGAGAGCCATATTAATCTGACAAATAGAAGAAAAGCAAAAACAGCGGCTGATGTACCCAAAGCGTAAAGTGAAGAGAAAAAAGTTCTGTTTGAGGCGGTATCTTCAGAATCTTTACGGCTGAGAGCCGCCTGTATTGACTGACTGTACTTCGGCGAAAGAGCGATAACGCGCTGAGACTGAAGGAGTATGTTTATTGACTCGTGCACTTTATATTCGCAAAGACAGCAGGATTTGGTGATACTGTAAACGGTGCGGCTTCCGTCAAGGAAACCAAGAACATAGGTTTCCGGCGAATTGAAAATATCAATTTCCGCAGGCTGCGGGGCATTTTTATTAGCGTTTACAAATACGGCGTCGCTTGCTATATAATCCTGCATACGCACCCATTCGTCTGCGCGGCGCATTCCCTCCATAATGATGCTCTCTGTAGTTATAGTCACAGCGCCGCAGACCATAGAAGCTATATTTTGAAGCGAGTTAAAGCGGTACGATCCGGTCTTCCATGTCAACAGGCTGCACGCTATGTCTTCCACGCATGTATCGGCGAAAGTTTTTAGCTCTTTTGAGTCCATGAGGCCGCGCTCTATAATGTTTGAGCACAAAGCGCTGAGGCTGCCGGTGTGGGCGTTAAAGAGCTGCCCCAAATGTTCGGAAGATTTCTTTTTTACGTCAACAAGGTAATTAAACAGTTTATTTTGCAGAGTCTCATCACCGCTCTGCGCGCCTACAATAAGGCCGTTCTTAAAAACAATAGACCCCTCTTTATCACTGCGCAAAGAGAGCTTGCCGGTAATCTTCTGCTGAGTCAGAAGATTAAAAACATCCGCAAGTATAAATTCTTTAAGTCCACCGCTAAGAACCATATTTACTGTACTCCTCTATCATACCGTCATACATGATTGAAGTCCACCGCTAAGAACCATATTTACTGTACTCCTCTATCATACCGTCATACATGATTGAAGTCCGCCGCTAAGAACCATATCTACTGTACCCCTATTTTTTTGCTTTCGCTTTCGCTATTATAAAACCGGCAAGATCTTTTATGTTCCTGATAACCGCCAAAATATTGTAAACAAAAAACGGCGCCGCTAAATAAATGGGATTTAAAGTCGTAAGCCCTGGATAGCTTGAGTGAAAAGTAAACGCCCAGTAGTAAATCCCAAGAATAACGGATGAGAAAAACATAATAAAAACCGGCTTTAAAACTGATTCGTCCGCGTACAGTTTCTCCCCGCCGGGTACAAACGAGCCAAGAAGACATTTTACAATGCGCCTGTAAAGCGCGGCGATATCCAGATGTTCTTTTTGTAAATTGTTTATCATTGCCGCGCTGTTGTGCAGCTTTATACTCTCCTTGTAGCAGTTTGCGCACATCATCCCTTTTCTGCATCTTCTGCAAATAAGATGTCCGCAGATTTTACAGGCAAAATATCTTTTTAATTTTAGCTTGTCGGCGCTCCAGAAAACTTTATCAACTATTAACATTACGATCAGTAAAACGGCAAATATGATAAAAGATACGGCGGGGTTAACTCCCCAAAACAGAGTGCTCCAAATAGTTTGTGACTGTAAAAGCGTTCCGCCTTCAGCCCAAAACAGCTTTCCCCAGAAGAAGAGAGGCGAAATATAAGACTGCATAAGCCTGCGCAGAGGCGGATTGTCACCTGAAAAATAAAGCTCATTGAGTTTAACGAAGTTGTTTACTTTTGCGGGTTCGAGCCTTGCGGCTTCATCTATAAGAGTCGCGGCGGCAAAACTGTCTTTGCGGAGCATTACCTGGCTAAGATTAAATACCGCCTCAGTATTTTTTGGCTGTTTCTTTAAGAGATCATTGTAATACTGTTCCGCCGCGTCAAAGCCGCCAAGCAGAAACGAGATGTTCCCCGCGCACAAAAGAGTCATAGGCTCCTGAGGCGCAAGCTGTAACGCTTTGCGCAAAGCGTCGGCGCCAAGATTATAATCTGTGCCTTTCATTGCGCTTATGGCAAGCGAGAGCTGACGCAGGTAGTTATCAGGTTTTTTTTGCGCGTTATTCAGACAGAGCTTATGCAGTCCTTCTGAAAATCCCTCACGATTGACTCTGTCAAAAACTACCGCGGTTGAGTCTGCCCTTACGTTTTGCAGGAAGATATTCGTAACCCAGTTGTCAATCGGCGCAAGAATAAGAAGCACACAGGCGAATGTAAGCAGCTTCTTTTCGCTGTTACTAAGAAAACGCCTTATAAGAAAAGCGATAATCCACATCGCCGTAAAAAAACTTAACGAAAATATCGATAAAACAATAATAATACCTGAAAGCGTACGGTAGAGAGGCGGGGCAGAGCTAAAGAGCCTGTCGCCCAGAAAGTGTACTCCGGACGGCAGATGTTTTAAGGATAAAACAAGAAATACCGCGCAGATAAAAATGAAAAACACGGCGCGTAAAAAACGGTGCGCCTGAGCGGCAAAGGTAAGCTGCATCTGCCATGAAGTTGATAAGACACTCAAAGCTTCCGCAACAATCGCGGAGACAGAGGAAAGAGCGTCGGCGGGGAAACGAAACCGCCCCCTCTGATACTGGCTCCAGTACTGCTGTGAATCAAAACGCTTAGCCCAGGTGTAGCAAAATTCCGCCTGCTCCGCGCTTTGTGATTCAAAACCGCGCCCCGCTAATAAAAGCTGTTTCGCAATAAGCGGCGCAGCGGATCCGCCAGCGCTGAACATTGTTTTTTCAAGCGCCGCCATGCTGTTTGCAGCCCACTGCAATTGATTGTAACGGATAAACTCAAGGGAAAGAAGCCACAGCGTTCCTGGATCGGAAGCCGCTCTTATAAGCGCGTGACCATAAAACGCTCCGCTGTTTTCCACCTCCATAAGACCGCTGAGATAGTAATACCAGGGGCTTTGTGAATTACGGTGAGTTAAGAGCCGCTCCCCAAACAACTGTTTTTGTGAATCGCCCCAAGTTCGCGCGGTGAGTAAATCTTTATCTGCCAGATCAATCCGCTCTAAAAATTCAGTTCTCGCCGTAAGCGCCGATTCAATCTCCTGCGACCAAAATTGCGAAGCGGACGCAGTTTGAGGAACCGCGCAAATTACAATCAGCGCAGTTATAACTGTTAATAAAGTTCCGGTTTGTTTCATCATAATCATATAATATAATATTTGGAAAATTAATATTGCGATACGATATTATAGATTTTTCCTGTTTTTGATTTAGCCCCCTTAAAGGGGTTGGGGGATAATGTGGCGGGGGCTGTTGTAAGGGCGCGATTAATCGCGCCTTACAATGCTGACTGGAACGTGGGGGAGACTTCCCCCCTCATACTATCTTTTACTTTTCAATCTTATTAACAAATTTGCTGAGACGCGACTTCTGATTAGAAGCTTTATTCTGGTGAATAAGACCGGTCTTTACGCTTTTATCAAGCACAGAAACCGCTGTCTGCAATGCGCTTGAGGCACTCTCTTTATCCTTAGCTTCAAGTACGCCGCGCACCGCTGTCTTAATGCGGGAACGGTTCATACGGTTAACCTTGTTAGCTTTCTTACTCGCGCGGTCACGCTTTTCTACTGACTTATGCCGTTGCATCATAACTCCTTAAATATTGTATAAAACATTAAAAATTAGATCTATTTCATGAATGGCTAAAAATAATATAATGTACCTGCGGGATGCAAATTTAGTTTTTAGGTAAGAACACAAAAACATCTTATCCTTATTCTTAAACTAAAAACTACAAACTAAAAACTAATATTTTATCATCTTACCGTTTTTTCACACGTCTGCGCGCTTTCGCAATCAGGCTGCTCATATTTTCCCGCTCCCACTCAATCCATTGTTCATAGAATGGGTACTTTCTTTCCGCGATTTTAAAATCTCTGCCGTGAATGACCCGCCGGCCGTTTACTGTGCGGGGCGGTATGGCTATGTGAAGCATCTCATGGTAAATAATACCGTAAATCACATGTTCCGGTACAAGCGGCGAGTCGTAAACTCCCGATATCGTGATAAGGTTAAACGGATTGCCGTCCTTATCAACACGCGTGGTTTGGTATGAAGTTCTTGACGCGTTATGCCCCCATCGGATATACGATTTTATCTCGCCGCGAAAATACGCGCGGTTGACAGTATCAAAAAGTTCCTGTAAATCGTAATTAAAACCCTTTGTCTGGTGCTCAAAAACGATTGGATTTACTTTTGAAATCCGTTCTTTCGGAACCCCGCAGCTCTCCATGTAAGCGCGGATTTTATCTTCAAGGTCACGTTTTATTTTTGCGAATTCTTTACTGCGGCGCGCTCTGGCTCCCATAGGCAGCATCGCCCATCGTACAAGAGCCTCTTTTATCTCCTGAGGCGGATTTGACAAAATAGGCGGTACGGTCAGCGTGCGCTCTCCGGTCTTAAAAACCACTTTAACCCGCCAGCTTTTTCTTAGTTTCTTATTAACAACCACTTCAAGATTATTTAGCGTTGACAGAGGCGCGGCGCTGATGTGCGGGTTATTGTGAATTTGAGATTTTGATGAAGCGGCGAAGAGTTGCATTTCTTTGTTGAAGCCTTTTTAATCAGTTAACCGGTAACTCAATAATTATACAATATAATATAAGGCGTATACTGTCTTTAAAAAAAATTAATCCACGCCGGTACATCCCCTAAAAAACGGATACGCCGCCTAATCCCGCTCAGCCCATCACTTACCCGCAAGCTTAACCATAAGCTGATCAGAAACTTTCTCCTTAAGGTTTTTTTCCACAACAGACACAAGCGTCATTGATGAAAACGCGCACGCGGAGCAGCTTCCTTTAAAGCGGATGTAAACATCGTTTCCGTCAATATCCTCAAATTCGCAGTCTCCGCCGTCTCTGGCTAGTATCGGGCGTACATCCTGTTCGAGAACTTTTCTGATCAGGTCTATTTTTTGTAAAGTTGTGAGTCTTGCCGGTTTTCTTTCACTGTTTGTTTTGGGTTGTAAGACGTTATCGATAACGGTTCTAATTTTCTCATGACAATGACCGCACGCGCCGCCCGCTTTTGTGAAGTTTGTTACATCCTCAAGTGTTTTTAAGCTATTTTCACTGACCGCTTTTTCAATTTCAAGGTCTGTAATATTAAAGCAGACGCAGACGACATTCCCATCCTTTACCTCAGGCAGTCTTTTTTTGCCGCCCGATTCATAATAGGTAATAGCTGCCTGTAAAGCTTCCTGACCCATAACGCTGCAGTGCATCTTCTCTCTTGGCAGTCCGCCGAGCGCGTCCGCAATATCCTGATTCGTTATCTTTTTAGCGTCGTCAATGTGTTTACCCATGCACATCTCTGTGAGTACGCTTGCGGAGGCTATTGCGCTTCCGCATCCGAATGTTTTGAATTTTATATCGGCGATTTTTTTCTCTTCATCAAGTTTAAACGTAAGGCGCAGCGCGTCGCCGCAGCTTATATTGCCTATTTCGCCGACTCCGTCTGCGTTTGTTATCTCACCTGTATTTCGTGGATTAAGATAGTGATCTCTGACTTTTTCTGTGTACTCCCACATTTTAGGGCTCCCTCATCATTTATAGTAAAGTCTCTTTGACTGCTGTTTTAATATTGAAAATATCTTTTATCACTAGTTCGATTTTTTCTAACAGAATATTTACATCTGTTTGAATTGGCATACGTCCTGCCGCGAATCTTGAATGTCCGCCTCCGCTTCCGCCAAACGCGGCGCTTAATTTTTCCGCGATCGTTCCCGCGCCGCTGCTGTTTTTGGAGCGTATTGAAAAAAATATCTGATTTTTAAAAACCCCTGTGCATATCATCCACTCAAGTTTCTCTAAACGGTGAAGCAGATCCGCCATTTCCGCAATGTAATCGGGGGCTGTTACGCTGCCAATATGGGCATATCCCACACTGTCATAACAGATTGCCGCTTCTGTCGCTTTGTGCAGCATATGGAAAAATTCTATGTCCCTATCAGGCTTTTCTATCTTAGAGAGCAGCTTGTAGTCCATAATGTTGAACAACGATTTGTAACATTCAACATCTTTTTCGTTTGCGTTGCGGCTCATGTCCGCGGTGTCGGTTTTTATGCCGTAAAAAAGAGCCGTGGCAAGTTTTTGAGGTATCGGGCATCCTGCCTGCAGAAGATAACCTGTTACTATCGTGGATGTTGAACCGTAGTCTTCGCGGATATCATGAAAATAATTGACGTCGGTTTTTGGAATATTGGGGTGGTGATCTATTACTGCGTGAACCGCTGTATCTGAACTCAACGAGACGTTGCCATTACCCGGATAACAGTCAACAAGAATTATCCTCTCAAACTCAGAGACGCCGCTTATCAGGACAAACGGGACAGTGCGTATATTGAGAAAACGAATCATCGCCCGATTTTCCGCGCGGCCAACGAATCCGCCAAAGGAGATTACAGAAGAGACTCCCCAAAACGAGAGCAGTTCTGAAATACCGCAGGCGGAAGCGAGACAATCAGGATCGGGATAGTCATGCGTCAAAATAAGAACAGAGGAGGCGGGCAGTACCGCTTCGCGGAATTCAGAGAGTTTATGGCTGTAATCTGTTTTCATAATTTGTTTAATAGGGGTGCACCGCGTCTTTTTACGCCGCGGGGTAGTTTCTTTCTATATGCCGAATATATTTTACTTATTGAAGACAAGATTAAACGCCGCGTCCGTACCGTCTGGCGGCCTCACGCCTGTCGTGTAGCCGGCGGACGGTACGGACGCGGCGTTTAATCGCGGTATCAATAATAATATAATTAATGATAAACTATTGGTTGTAATTATGATAGAGAATTGTTCACAATGAAATACGCTGTTATCTCCGATATACACGGTAATCTTGAGGCTCTCAACGCCGTACTCAAGGATATAAAAAAGCGCCGCGCAGACGTTATTGTTTGTCTGGGGGATGTGGTTGGTTATTATCCCGACCCTGGACGCTGTATTGAGCTTATTACAGATCACGCCAATCTATGTGTGGCGGGAAATCATGATTACGCCGCGATAGGGATGACCGATACAAGCAGTTTTACCTACTACGCGCTTGCGGCGATAGAGTGGACAAGAGAGCGTCTAACAAAAGACGATAAAGAGTATCTGATGGCGCTTCCATTGACTTTTGAACATGATGATCTCTTTTTCACTCACTCTTCGCCTGCTGAACCTTCAAAATTCTCTTATGTCTTGCCTGACAATGAAGAGTCTGTATTTAACGCGTTCAAAAACCTTACTCACCGCATAAGTTTTATAGGTCACACCCACTGGCCGTCTATACTGTCTAAAGAAGCGGATGAGATTATCCTTCACTCAGGCTCATCTATAGAGATTCGTGAAGAGTGTTCGTATCTTATAAACGTAGGCAGCGTCGGTCAGCCGCGCGACTATGATCCCCGCTCCTGTTACGCGCTCTATGATACGAAAAAAAAGACGCTCTCCCTGCGCAGAATCAAATACAATTACAGGGTAACGCAGAAGAAAATCCGTGAAAATAATCTGCCCGCGTTTCTTGCGGAACGGTTGGAGAAGGGGAGATAGATGATAACGGAACGTCTTCAAAAGTATTTTTTCCCAAATGTCTCAAAGCCTTTGCGCTACACAGGCAGTGAGCTTAATGTTATCCGCAAAAATCTTAATGATGTTACGGTTCACGGGTGCTGCTGTTTTCCTGATCTCTATGATATAGGGATGTCTCATCACGGATTGCAGATACTTTACCATATTGTAAACTCTAATCCCAAATGGGCGCTGTCACGCAGTTTTGCTCCCTGGAGCGACGCTGAGCGTATTATGCGCGAGGCTGATTTGCCGCTTTTTACCCTTGAATATCATACACCAGTTAAAGAGGCTGACTGGATTGGTTTCTCTGTTCAATATGAGCTTCAATATTCAAATCTTGTCAACATGCTGGATTTGGCGGGGTTACCGATATTGTCTTCACAAAGGAGTGAGGAACATTGCGCTGTGATAGCGGGCGGGCCGTGTATGACAAACCCTGAGCCGCTTACCCCTTTTGTTGACGCGTTTCTTATTGGCGACGGGGAAGAGGCGGTTTGGCAGTTCTGTGAGATCATCGAAAAATATAAAGGAGAGGGCCGAAGCAAAATTTTGTCGGAGATTGCCGGTATTCCCGGATTTTATATCCCATCGGCGCATACCATCTCTAATAAAGGTAAGTTTTTTGTACCTGAAATTAAAAAAGAGGGGGCTGTAAAACCCGCAAGGATTAACGCTTTTCATAAAAAGTATCTGCCTGAGGCGCCGTTAGTTCCGCTCATGGATGTTGTCCATCACAGGCTTGCTGTTGAGGTGATGCGCGGATGTACGCGCGGGTGCCGTTTTTGCAGCGCCGGAATGTATTACCGTCCTCAAAGAGAAAAAGAAATATCACTCATAAAAGAGCAAACCGAACAGGGAGTGGGCTGCACGGGATGGAGAGACGTCGGATTGTTGAGTCTGTCAACGGCCGATTATTCACAGTTTACCCATCTACTTGATTCGATGAACACGATGAGAGTAAATCACCGCTTGAAAATGTCAATTCCATCAACAAGAATAGACGCTCTAAGCGATAAGCAGCTTAAAGCGCTCAATTCCGTTTCCCCGATTACCTCATTTACAATAGCGCCTGAAGCAGCAAGTTTGCGTCTGCGTAAAGTGATTAACAAAGATTTTAGCGATGAAGCGATATTTCAAACAGTTGAGCTGCTTCTATCCCGCAATCTCACTACTCTAAAACTCTATTTTATGCTTGGGCTCCCGTCAGAACGTGAGGAGGATGTACAGGCCATTATTGACATGGTAAAAACTATTGCGTCTATGATGCGCGCGCGTTCGCCAAGAAGCGCTTTACATGTCGCGCTTTCTCCGTTTTCTCCTAAAGCAAACACCCCTTTTCAATGGGAAGCTATGGAAGCGATAGAATCGGTTGAAGAGAAGGGGCGGTTTATAAAACGGTGTCTGCGTGATAAAAAAAATGTTAAGGTCTCATATAGAGACGGTTCTGTAACGTTTTTAGAAACGGTTATGGCAAGAGGAGACCGCAGGGTGGGGGAGCTCATCCACGAAGCGTGGAAAGCGGGAGCGCGTTTTGACGGTTGGGATGAATTTTTTAACTTGGATTTATGGCGGAAATCGGCGGAACGTCTAGGGTTGGATTTAACTGTTTATACTGAAAGTATAGATACAAATGAAGAGCTGCCGTGGCGCGCTGTTTCTGTTGGGATAGACAGAGAATTTTTACTTAAGGAACGCGAACTTGCTTTTAAGGAGATGACGACGCCCGATTGTAAAAACGGCCAATGCAGCAGCTGCGGAGCCTGTACTCAATCGGTATCAATAGCTCTTTGTAACCCGCAGGAGCCGCATAAAAACAACGATAATAGTGAAAACAGTACTGCTGCGGATTACGGAAGACGTAAACATTCAATAACTGATAAAAAATCTTCCCACTATTATCGTTTAATTTACGAGAAAAAAGAGACGGTACGATTTTTAGGTCATCTTGACATGGTTGAGGTAATACGCCGCGCAATGACCGCGGCCGATTTCCCGCTTGTATATTCACAGGGGTTCAATCCTCACCCCAGAGTATCATTTGGCCCGCCGCTGCCCTTTGGAGCTATAGGTCTATCTGAAGCTTTTGATATTGAAACAAGCGCGCCGCTTGAGGGTGATCCGCTTATACTCAACCGATGGCTCCCCGGCGGACTTGAAGTGAAACAGTGTATAAAAAATGAGAGGCCGCTGCCAAGTCTTAACTCAACCATAATTGCCTGCCGATACAAAATCTATCCGCCTAAGAATAAATTTACAAAAGATGAGATGGCCGGTATGCTGAATAAGCTTAATTCACGTAAAGAAATTATAATAGAGCGTGAAAAAAAAGGGGTTATCAGCAAAAGAGATATTCGTCCGGCAATAAAAACAGCCGTTTTAGGTGAGGATGAAAGATCCGCGTATTGGGACGTTGTACTCTCTCTTATACCTGGAGCGTCCTGCAAACCATCTGAGTTTGTCTCATTCTTTTGTCCGAATGATGATTTCAATAATTATTCTGTCTGCCGCGCGGAGTGTCTTTTTTAACTGTGATTATAGGAGCGCGTGGGTATATTTTACCCGTTACAACAGCGATAAATCACATTCACAAAAAAGCCCTCTAAGGGCTTAATCCGCGTGCTTATCCATCCCGTATAAACGCTGTGAAATTGTTCCCATGCTGACCGCGACGCTGAACTCCTGCACTCTTACTCTTGACGAAGTTTTAATTTTAGGTGACGTTGAAAACTCTAAAGAGAGATAAGGTTGCTGCTTATTCATGAATATTTCCGCTTGCGGTAAGTAGTCAATCGCTATCCAACCCCTGAGATTATTGATATTTGAGTATGTACTTTTTTCTCCATCGTAACCTTTGTTTTCACCGTTTATAATGTATATGTGCGGACCTGCGGATATAAAGCCGAAGTTTGGAATTTTTACCTGCAAGCCGACTACCGCCGCGCCGTCTGTACCGCCGTAATACGCTTTATGTTTATTTTCGGATTGGAAAAAATTTCCGTTTGCAAGCCCGATAAGCGCCACGCGGTCAAGTATAAATGGGGAAGTGAGTTTAAGAGTGCCGCCGTAAGACAAACCGTATTTGCCGTTAAATACCGGAACTGTGTCATTAGGGCCTGCCGGATATTTTTCAACGTCTATCTGAACCGCCGACAGGTCGGCGCCTATACTGATATATTTAACAGGAGAGAAACTGGCGCGTCCGCCGGCGCGGTTCATTAACATCGGGATTTTTTGATTTGAGATTGTGCTGCCGTTAATATAATACGACGCCCCAAACGCAAACCGCGCGTCTCCAACCGGCGCGGCAGGGTTAGCCAGATTAGCGCTAAATGATGATGCTGACAGGCACAAAATTACAAAACATACTGTTATTATTGACTTTTTCATATTATCCTCGATCTGCCGGTACGCAGCTTGTTTATCATTGGTTTACATCGAAATAGACAAAAGTTTTGAATTAATATCTATAGCTCCAATAATCGGCCGCACCCTCCTCAATAGGCAAAATAAACTCAGGAGTTGATGCTATAAGGCCATGACACTCTACCGACAACTTTACCTGATATCTCCACGCAGCTGATTGCCCGTAAATTAACTCATTTTCGGCAATACCATCTTTTGTAAAAGCGGTACGTGTTATTAGTACATTACCTTGCGGTTCCGCAATGCCGTTACCGATCCAGTCAATGTCCCAGTTGTAATCATTGGGTCTATATTCGTTGTCAATAATTCTGTGGCCTTCGTTATAGAGCGCATCAAGTTGAGCATTGGTAAAACTCTCGTGGTTGTCAAACTTTTTAATTGTATCCCATACACCGCTTCTACTATTATAATTGGCAAAGAGGCCATTACATGTTATTCTGCGGTTTACTATCTCTAATCCCTCCGGATCGCAAGGTTTTATTGGATTGTTGTAGCGATGACTGCCCCGTGAGTCTAAGTTATGCGGGTGATCTAAATCTGGACTCCAACGTTCAGGCACTCCGCTCCAGTTGATATCTTCAAATGGCGGGAATGGTTTGTACTGACGATTCTTGTTGAAATGTTCAGACTCTATTAGAACCCTCTTGTTATAAATACTATAATTCCGTTGTAAAACTTTATTGTCATTTAGGTCTAAAAGTGTATCATTATAAAAATTAGCCTGCAATGGGAAGAATCTATATCCGGTGGTCACCGTGCTGAAAGTCACTTCCGCTCCATCGGCGACAGGGTTACCGTTTATATCTGTGACAAGTACTGCAACGTTACTGCCGTAAGCGGCTGGGTAAGTTACCACATCTTTTATATTTCTGTTTACAGATATATTGTGCGGCGGTCCTGCGATAGTGAAACTTATTGTATTAGATTCATTACCCGCAAAGTCAGAGGCTTTTATACGTACACCTTTGAATACACTTGGTATGGTTCCAGATATAAGATATGTACTTGCGGTACCGTCTGCGGCTGTTGCAGCAGTGGCAGGTTCTAAATATTCACCTCCGCCAGGACCTTCCGACATATTAAAAGAGATAATAGCGCCGCTGACACGGTTACCCAAAGAGTCAAATGCGGTAGCGGTAATTTTTGCGGTGGCTCCGTTTATGTTTATAGTACTTGGAGTACCGACAATATCTATTTTTTTCACAGCGTTTGCCTGAAAATACTGAGTATAGGATTGAGTAGTAAATTCGCTGCCGGAATACGCTTTTACAAATATCGTGGCTATACTCGTGAATGATGGGTTTTGCATCTTAAAGGTTGCTTTACCGCTGCTGTTTGTTTTAAGAGTGCATGCGAAAACCACATCATTGGACTGATTTACCGTTGTACCCATAGTCAAGCTTATTTCAAGCCTGGCGTCGGAAATGCCTGTACCCGCGCCATTCGTGTATGTAATTTCAAAAGTTGTAGAATCTTTAGGATTAGCGATAAAACGCTGGTTAGCCGGAGCCGGTACTATAGTGAGATTTTGGTTTGAGAAAGTAATAGCCGCCTTAGCTTCAGCGCCGGCAGCGTCTACAGTTATTGTATCTGTTTTTGAATCTCTGCTCGCTATTTTACAGCGCGCTTCACCACGGTTGTCTGTTACGGAGTCGCGGCTGAATATATCACTGTCTGATTTAGAACTTTTGAAAGTAACTCTCTCGCCCACAATAGGATTACCGCTTGCGTCAAGCAGAGTCATAAGTACTGTGCTAAAATCTTTAGCGGTGTCTCCGGTTGGTTTAATACTTGTTGGAGCCGCTGTGGCTGAAATTGTAACTCCAGAAAATTCTATTTTTATTGTCTCGTAAAATGCTTCGTCATTTTTTAACCATGCTTTTACAGTTGCAATGGCGTTTCTTCTGTCGCTTGTGAGTTTTGCGGTTGCTCTGCCGTTTTCATCTGTTACGCTTGCGGCGGTTATCATACCAAAAGTTGTACGGAACCGTATTGAATCGCCGATAATAGGGTTGTTGTCTTCGTTTTTCGCCTGCACGGTAATTGTTGACGTACTTAATCCGTCAGCCAAAAGTACAGAAGGTGACGCGATTAAGGTAAAATTTCTGGTAGGATTGTTGGTTATAGCTATTAGAACAGTCTGCGGCGGCAGGTTGCCGTATGTAAATGTCATTACGGCTGATCCCTCTGTTCTGCCTGTCAAACGCACTGCGGCTTCGCCTCTTGTGTTTGTAATTATGGAATCGGCGGAAAGCGTTCCCGAAGTAGTTTTGACATATATGCGTCCTCTGCTTATAGGAGCGGCTTTTTCTGCGTCTGAAGACAGAAGCAGTACAGATATTTCGATTGTACCGCCCACACTCACATAGCTGCTGTCCGGCGAGATTATGAGAACCGGAGCTGCCGTTGGGCCGGCGGGATCACTGGGGCCGGCAGGGGCGCCGGGATCTATAGGATTTCCGTTATCATCATTAATCGTACAAAAACTGAAAAAACAGACTAAAACACTTAAGCCTGCCAACAATAAACGGCGCGCGGCATTTTTCACGGCCATTCCTCCTTCGGAATATAATCAGCTCGAAAAAACGGTTAAAAAAACAATATATATAATATATATCATTATAAATTCAAATCGTAAAGAAATCAATGTTTTTTAGTAATTATACTAAAATTCACCGGCCTGTTGTACTGTGCCGTCCGGCGGCCTCACGGCTGTAGTACAGTTGTTGGGCGGTACGGTGCAACAGGCCGTTATCTCAGTATATCTCACATTACAGCGGATACTCTTCAAAAGAGTAGAGAAGAGTTGACAGATAACGCTCTCCGGTATCGGGCAGTATCACGACAATATTTTTATCTTTATTTTCCGGCAGTTTTGCTAACGTAAGCGCGGCGTACACAGCCGCTCCTGAAGAGATGCCCGCTAAAACGCCTTCGGTTTTTGCCAGTTCGCGCCCTGTTTTTATGGCGTCATCATTGGTTACTGTAACGATTTTATCAACGACCGCCGCGTCAAAAACTTTTGGGATAAAACCCGCCCCGATTCCTTCTATTTTATGAGGCGCGGGATTTCCGCCGGAGAGAACAGGGGAGTCGGCAGGTTCCACAGCTATGTTTTGGATTTTAGGATTTAACTCTTTGAGACGTTTTCCCGCGCCGCTGATTGTTCCTCCCGTGCCAACGCCGCAAACAAATAGGTCGATTTTCCCATCCGTATCACGCCATATCTCCTCTGCTGTTGTACGAAAATGCGCGTTTGGGTTGGCCGGATTTTCAAATTGCTGCAGGATAATTGAATTTGGAGTTTGTTTTTGCAGCTGCGCGGCTTTGGCTATCGCGCCTTTCATTCCATCACAGCCTGAGGTCAACACTAATTCCGCGCCGAGCGCTTTTAAAAGTTTGCGTCTTTCCATGCTCATTGTTTCGGGCATGGTCAGTATAAGCCTGTAGCCTTTTGAGGCTGCGACAGACGCGAGTCCGATTCCGGTATTTCCGCTTGTGGGTTCTATTATAATAGAATCCTGATTTAGTACACCTCTTTTTTCTGCGTCTTCAATCATGGAGAGCGCGATACGGTCTTTGACGCTTCCAAGCGGGTTAAAATATTCAAGTTTACCAATAATGTGTGCGCCGGCGTTATGTGATTTTGCGTAATTTTTCAGCTCAAGCAAAGGGGTGCTGCCGATAAGATCTGTTAATTTATTTGCTATTTTACTCATAATATAATGATATACCCCGTTTTTAATTTGGGGACGGAGTTGCGTTTATTTCATGATTTATAGTTTTACCGAATGCTGCCGCAACGGTTTACGCAAAAAAAGCAACTCCGTCCCCAACATGAATATTGAATATAAATTATCCACGCTAGGTTGAAATCATTTTTTCATAATTATTGCTGTTTGTTTTTATTATCGTATTTTTGGATTTGCGCTTCGTATCTTTGCACCTGTTTTTCGAGTTCTTGAATTCTGCCTTCCAAGCGGCCAATCTTAAGTCCAACTTCAAGGTCACTTAAGCCGGGCGTATGATCAGGGATTTGTTTTGACGATTCAGAGTTACCTGTGAAGAGGTATTCTATAGATACACCAAGTATTTCAGCAAGCGGTATGATTTTGTCAATTGACGGAGCTCCTCCTTTACCCCACATGGAAACAGCTGTTTGACCGATACCGAGTTTCCGCGCAAGCACTGTCTGAGAAATGCCGGCACGCTTTGCCGTTTGTAAAATACGCTGTCCAATAGCCATAATACTCTCAATGTTAATATTTAAACAAAATGAAGATAAGTCAAAAAAACTCTTGCATTATCATCAAAAATGGTTTATATTGCGAACAGTACTGATAAAAAATCAGTTTAAATAATATAAAATGTACTTGCTGACAAAAAAACAGTTCTATTAAGCATTATACCATTAAACTGTTCTATTCTCAAGCAAAATAAAGCAAACGCAAATGAAAAAGGGGGAAGCATGGCTGAGGGAGATATGTCTGAGGATCAGTATTTTACAACGGCGGAGGTTGCGAGCATGCTGAAATTGAATCCGTTTACTGTGCTGGCATACATTAGAAAAGGTAAGTTGAGAGCTTCAAAAATCGGGAAGAGTTATAGAATAGTAAAAGGCGACATCGACGCTTTTATTGCCCGCGGTTATTCCGCCGCTGCGGAGACGGAGTGAATACTGTAAAGCAGGTTTTAGTAAAGAAAGAGAGCGGATTGCGTCATTAAAAATGTTAAGGGCGAACCTAATGGGATTCGCCCTTAACAGAACAATAGACAAGGACAGGGGTGTCCCTGTACTTTTTTTTAAATTCCAAGTTTTTCTTTAAGCGCTTCTGGAGTAAAAGGTTTAATAATGTAATTATTAGCCCCAGATTTGAGTGCTTCAACAACCCTTGTTTTTTCCGATTCTGATGTACACATTATGATTTTCACATCTTTAAATGTGTCATCCGCACGTACTGTTTTAAGGAATGTTATGCCGTCCATAACAGGCATATTCCAGTCAAGCAGAACAAGATCTATAGGCATATTGCCTTTGAGTTTGCCCAATGCTTCCTGGCCGTCTCCGGCTTCGATGACGTCTGTTATTCCCAAGCTGCCAATCTGTGTTTTCTGGATTCGGCGCATTGTTACCGAGTCATCAACTAATAGTACCTTCATTATGCGTCTCTCCTGTATTAATTAGTTTTTAATGAAACTTCCATGAAAAAATTGCCCAGGGGGCATGAAAAAGGAACAATAATCGTCGGCGCGCCGCTCAGACCGGCAAGTATATGGTTGCTCAATATGACATTGGGGAGCGAAATCGAGAGATTAAGACTTGAAAGATCCCGCTTTGCAAATCCCGCGATTATGTTTGCGATTTCACCTATTGCGTCAATTAGGTCTGCGTCGCCTTCGTGTATTGGAGCCTGTATCATTTTTGACACAATGGCCACCGCTGACGTCATTGGAAAACCAAGAGAGATAGAGCCGGCCGCTCCTCCTGATAACCCGATAATTCCGGAGATATCGTATGTGGGGAAAGGCTGTTTTTTGAGCTGAGGCGGTAAAGCTTTCGCTTCTACCCCAACCATACTCTTAACCCACGCCAGAGTTGCGTTAACAAAAGGGTTTACATAGTTTACGTCCATTTTACAGACAACTCCTTAATTTAGAAAAAGTTATTTATTCAGACAGTTTTTAATAACAAATTTGGTTCACTTTTACTTATTGCGATAATTAGATCTGATTTCTCTACCTCTTTTTGCGCCTCTGCCAGATAAGTCGGCAATTTATCTGCGCTTATTTTCAGGTCATTTAAAACATTAATGCCATTTGGGTTGATAAGTCCTTCAAATGATCCTATCCCCGAATTACATAAAATATATTCTGAGAGGTGCACAGCGTAAGGAATTACTTTAAGATTTGCAGAAGATTTTTCCGGAGCGTGGTGAAAGCGCACTCCGTTTATTATCATGCTGTCAAGTTTCCAGATCTCAAGAAGAGCCGCCCCAACGGCCGCGTGACTCTCTTTTGGCGCCACAGCCGCCTCCGCTTCAATGTAGGAAATCTCATTTTTGACAGCATATTCAATAATCGCTTTAAACTCCTCATGGAAGAATTGATCATAGATGAGTATGCCGATGTCGTGTAAAAGCCCTGAGAGATAAAGCGCTTGACGCTGTTCGACGCTAAAGTTGTCCGCGCTTATTTTTGCGGTTATGTCGACCATGTGCGCCGCCGTGAGAGCGTGTTTCCAAAATTGTGTGTAATCAAGATATTTTGATCGTTGTGATAATTTTTTAATGACACTTGTAGCAATAATAATATTACCTATTTCGTTAAACCCTAAACGTGTAATAGCCATAGGAATAGAAGAGATGCGGTTTGCCGTCCCATAAAAGCTTGAGTTCGCAAGCTGCAGGATTTTGGCGGTAAGGGTGGGATCCTGCTGTACAAGTTTCGCAAGTTTTGCCGCGTCTCCGCCGTCCGAATAGATAATCTGCTGTACCTTTATCGCAATTTCAGGCAAAGTCGGTAAATCTTTGATATCATTTAAACGCCGCAGAATACTCATAAAACCCTTTATCAGTTGTCAGTGTTCAGTTGTCAGTGATCAGTTATTCAGATATAAAGATGTTTTTTACTGACCACTGAACACTGATAACTGACCACTAAACAAGTATATATTAATAGCAGCTCTCCGGTCAACCATATTTTTTAGAACTTAGAACTCAGAATTAAAACCCAAAAAATAAATCTGCATTTTTCTTATTCCAAGTTCTAAGTTCTTTCTGATTTATCTGAAAAGTTTAAACACCTTTAAAAGCAGCAGCGGCCTTGAGGCGAAAGTTTTAGCGAACACTCTGAGATAGCTTATATTTTTTGGATCCTCTTTACTCAGAGCTTCGGCGATTTTGTTGAGAAACCTGTCATCGGTTTTCATAATAAACTCTTTGAGCGCAAAGGAGCGGTCTTGCTGTTTGCCAAAGTTTTTCGCCCACTCTTTTTCATACCGCAGAAGTTTTTTATAATTTACCGGTTTATCTTTAATTATCGCTTTTGCCGCCGTCTCACCGGCAAGTTTACCGGCGTAAAGCGAGTACGCTATTCCCGCGCCGTTTATAGCGTTTACCTGTCTCGCGGCGTCTCCAGCAAGCATAACGCCTTCCTTTACAAGCGGCCTTACCCAGCGTCCCACCGGTATGCCGCCGCAGTGCAGATCAGATATTCTTGCTTTAGGAAAATTTTGCTCTATAAACTGAATGAGAAGTTCTTTTGGAAGTCCGCCCTTACACTTTGAGCCAATAACCCCAAGCCCGACATTCGCTTCACCTTCGCCTCTTGGAAATATCCAAACATAGCCGCCCGGAGCTACCGCGCCGCCGGTGTAAAAATAGCAGCAATCCCGTTCAATATAAGGGGAGTACACACGGCAAAACGCGCCCGATTCGATATCTTTCATCTCTAAAGCGGTGTTCCACCCAAAGCAGCGCGCGATTCTGCTCTCAACCCCGTCCGCGAGAATAAGTATACGGGCGCCAAACTCTCTGTCCTGAGTTATACATCTGTAAAGACCATCCGCTCTCTTTTCGCACAATACCACTGTGGCGGACGGTATGAATTCCGCCCCCGCTTTTACAGCCTCATTGACAAGGTCTCTGTCCATCTTCTCTCGGTCAAGTATCCAGCTTTGGCCTACATCCCCAACTTCAACTTTTATACCGGAAGGCGATACTATGCAGGCGCGGGTAACGCTGCTTTTAATCCACTCTTTGCGGGGCTCAAGCGTTAAAGTAAGTCCTTTATGTCCAATACCCTCACCGCAGCGCACCGGTACTCCCGCCTCAGCTTTGCGCTCAAGAAGAGCGGTTTTTTTACCGGCAGCCGCTGCCGCCCGCGCGGCCATAGCTCCGGCAGGCCCTGCTCCAATAACTATGATATCGTAGTTTTTCACACCTTCTTCTCCTCTGCCGCGCTGAGCGCTCCGAAAGGGCAAATGGTAACGCATTTATTGCATTTTTTACATTTTGCGTTGTCAATATGAAGCTGTATCGCAAGTGTAATTACATCCGCGGGACAGACACTGATACATGTGCCGCACATATCACAGTTTGAAAAATCAATGTTTATCATGGTTTTGAAATCCTGTTTAAAAGCTTTTCAGTATCTTTCATTAATGAGTTTGCGCGTTTGTCTTTGCCGTGTTCAAGTATTTGTTTACATGCGCTAATTGCCGCTTCTGTTTCGCCTGCTCTGTTATGAAGATGCGCCTGTTTGTTTCTTGTCACTATGGCGTTAAAGGTGCCGTGCGGGTATTTTCCGTAAGAATCAGCTAACCTTCCATACGCAAGCGCTGCCTCACTGTGCTTTTTTTGGTCTTCATAATATTTTGCTTCCGCCCACATTACAAAACGGCTGTTTGGCAGCTCTTTTTTTAACTTATCTATAATATCACGTGATTTTTGCGGCTGTTTTTGTTCAAGATAGATGTCTGAAAGAGCTAACTGAGAGGCGATTTTTGTGAGAATTGCGTTGCTTGCTCCCTCTTCTAATTGACGTATGCCGCTTTTTTTATCGCCGGGAAACCAGAAAATCACTTTGGTTTTTTTTCTGATGTCCGCTTTTGCGTAATCGTAAAGACCAAGAAAAAAATTCACATCCGTATTATTAGGGTCAAGTTCACGCGCTTCTTTCATAAGTTTGAGCGCGTTATTTCCGGTTCCGGCGGCGCTGAAGTAGGAGCTGTTTTTAAGGTGGTAAGAGGCGTGAATTCCCAAAGTAAAACCTTTAAGCGTTAATGAATAAGAGGAGACGCCATTTTCTCTCTCATACTCTTCAATAACGGTATTCGCACGTTGAAAAGAGCGCACAAAAGCTTGCGCGTCTATTGTGCTGTCAAAATCAACATCCCGCATGCCGAGAGCGACAAGATGGAGCACAGGGCCTATTGGGTTTTTATTGTCTGCAATGTAGGATTGTTCCGTTATTTGCAAAGCATTATTAAAATGGCATTCGAGGATCTCTTTTATAGCAAGTTCCGCGATTTTGCGGTGGCCGTCGGGGATTTGAAGAGCTTGCACTGCGACGGCGAATATCATAATCATAATCGAAAAGAATACTTTTACTTTGGGGACGGAGTTGCGTAAATTCCGCTGATATTGGGGACGGAGTTGCGTAAATTCCACTAATTTACCAAGACCAATAACGCAAGAAAAGCAACTCCGTCCCCAATTCAAAGGCGGCATTCCAATGATATTAATAATTTTTTTGAAAACAGGGGTCATATCTTAGCTAACAACTTATGGGTTACAGTTAAACAATTGGTGGATCTTCATAACTAAACTAAAGATACACTATGCCGTAGATTTGGCGCATAATAAAACAAGAAAAGCGCGTTTAAAACCTGAACGTGGTTAATTTTTTTATTAATTAAATCAAATTAGCTTGTCAATTGCTCAATTGCGGTAGAAATTAATAAACTAATGACGTAATCGGGAGAGCTTTTCGCGTTAGCCGTACCACGGTGCTTGGAGATACTGACAGGAAGTGTGTAACATCAACACACGTATAGCCGTGAATTTCACGTGCAGTTTTGCAAAATTCCGCTCTGATTGAAGAAATTGACGGACTATGCCTGCCACGTTTTAAAAGCTGTAGTTTAGTTATCCCTTTCTCATCGCAGAAAGTATCGAAAAGTTCAGACAGAGGTTTTTTGTTATTAACCGCTTTTTCCCGCAACGGTTTTCCTCTGCGCGATTCCATCAAAATTTTTCGTATGTATTCCGGTGTACCGCAGATACGCTTCTCTTTTGTCAGGTCTTCCGCGTTTTCATTATTATCATCATCCTTATCCTTATCCTTATCCTTATCCTTGTGATCCTGTTTTGTTCCGTAATTATGATCGGGCAGTTGTGAGAGCATTGATTTCCATGTTTCACTTGTACGTGAAGCCGCCTCAATAAACTGCCGCATATACTCCTTACGGGCAGGTGACTCTGTTTCGCCGAATCTGCCCAAAGCGTAATCCAAATTTAGCCAGATGGGCTTGCTTTCTGCACATTTCTTATCTGCAAAAAAAGTATGGCTTGACCAGGGAAAATCCGCGAGTTCCGCAGTATTGCGTAACATATTTGCGCGTAACGGATTGAGGTTAACGTACATTATAAGATTACGCAAATACCAGTGTTCCTGGGCTACAACAGAAAAATAGCGGCCTTTGAAAACATAACCATCGCGTTCATAACGGCAATTATAATACCGTGCATAAGCGGTATTTATCCTGCGCATAATTGTAGGCAGCGGAGTATCAAACGGACGCAAAATCAGATGGAAATGAGTGTCCATTATGGCATAACCGTAACATTCACAATTACTTTCGGGGAGAACTTTGTCTAAAATTTTGAGGAAATGTTTCTTGTCGTAGTCGCATGAGAAAAGTAATAGCCCGCTAAGACCACGTGAAACTACGTGGTGCACCTCGCCGAGAAGGGAGATGCGGGCTTTTCTTGGCATATTATAAACATAAATTCTTTTTGGGGAAGATGCAAGAAAAAAATTGCGTGTTGTATTTTTTTTATTTGGGACGGGGTTGCGTTAGTTGTGCTGTTTCGCTAAAGTCAATTGCAAGAAAGGCAACTCCGTCCCCAAATTAAAACAAAACGCCGTGTGGCGTTTTGTTTATTATCGTTCACCCATTCCCGGGATTGTGCGTGGAGATTGACGGACACTTGTAATCATTTGGCAACCTTTATTTTGCAAAAAACCATCATATCCTTCGAATCCAGGCGGCTTGAAAATTCTTGGGTCGCAAATTTCGCCAGCAAAACTTTGCCCAACAAGGTTCCCTCCATTAGGCAGTTTTATGAGCACGCGGTCAGTGAAATTTCCCCAAGTACCCGTAGGCGAAAGCACGGGAAGCCAGCCGAAATCTTCGATAAAATTTTCATCCCAATCATAAAGCCATAGATGCATGTTTGCAAAATGAATCCAGTTTTCGTAATCGTCGTTTTGTTGTGCGGATTGTACCACGGGGCGGACTTTGTTCGGGTCGTATGGGATTGAATCATTGACGGGTCTTGGGACAAATCCAGGTGTTTCTTGCTGTTGTGTTTCGGGCGCAACAGGGTTGATGTTACAACCCGCGACGGTTAACACCGCTGCGGCTGCCGCCATTTTGATTAATGATGTTTTTTTCATTATATTCTTCTTTTTAATGTAATGGAAATATAATACATATGACGGGCTTTGTCAATATTAACTTAAAGATAACTGCACCCAAAGTGTTGGGATGTAGGCATTATATATTGTACTTATCCCGTGTTCGGCGGCAAGTTCTTGGATTACTTTTTTTATTTTGGGGACGGAGTTGCGTTTATTCCATAAAAAAGTGTCACTTTATTTTTACTCATTTCCAGGACAAAACCGCTTAAATTGCACAATTTCGCCAAAACCGATAACGCAAGAAAAGCAACTCCGTCCCCGATTCCCGATTCATGCACTATCCGGTACTAAAGATGGATACGAGACCTTATGGCGTTTACGAAAGTATAGCCATGTTATGAAAAATACAAAAAATCCTGCGGCGGCGATAAGCGGAGCCGCAAGCGCCGCCGCAATCATTATGATAGTTCCGCCTGCCTTGTAGGTGAGCTCCATAGTAAGAGTATTTGCACGAACCAGATACAATATGTAAATCGGCAGAACAATCGAAGCGCAGATAAGCGCCATGGGGTCGTTGTTTAATATTGACAGCGGGATAGCCGCGATAAGCGCCGCAACCGCTATGCAGTGCGCTTTTTTTGCTCCGAAGCGTACGGCCGTGGTGATTTTGCCATGCAGTTTATCGCCCGGCATATCCGGCAGGGTGGAACTTATAGAGCCTGCGCACATCAATAATACATAAGGCAGCGCCGTTTTGTAAAGTTCCAGATTAAAAAGATTACCGCCAACTATGCACCATCCGGCCCCAAACGCGAGCAGCGCTTCAAAACTGTTTGTCAAAAAGTCAAAAAACGGCCGTCCTGAAAGAGAAAACGGCTTGCAGCTATAAACATAACCGGCGGTTATGGCAATCACTGAAAGAATTGCAACAGAAACATTTTTCATGAAGATAGGCACAGCTATAGACAAAACTGCGCAAATACCGGCAAATACTCCAGCTGCTTTCATAGAGATATTGCCTCGCACTAAAAGCGGGAAACCATCGTTGCTTTTGTCTACTTCGTAATCAGCCATTTGATTTATGATATATACAGACGCGACAGAGAGTGAATAGAGCGCCATCAGCAGGTAATGAGAAAAATCCAAAGCGGAAAATAGTTCATTTCTGAAACAATATATACCAAACGCGCTGAATCCCCACACCGGTACTAACACTACAGGCCGCGTTAAAAAAAACAGATCAATCATCAAAATAAAATGTCTTTTCATAATACCAACCCGCAGGCTAAATCATGCGCTGCGCCAACCGGCAGCCTTACGGCTGTCGTGCAGTTGTCGAGCGGTGCAGTGTATGACTTAGTCTGCATATAATAAGTTCTACTTCGCGCTAAAGGTAGGATAATCAATGTTAAAGCGCCATTTGTAGTAAAGCCTGCTTGTTACCAAAGTAAAAATAATGAGCGCTCCGTAAATAGGAACAAAAAGCGTAACAAAAGTTGAAAGAAGCACTACCGGCCACTTAAAAGAGTGAAAAGCGTTTTCCCGCTTAGTGTTCAACGCGAATTTAATAAATATCCACAATGAAAGAGCAGCGGGCAAGGCCATCACCCATCTATGATTTTCTATGAAGAGAGAAGATATGAGAGCGAACAGGCACAAAAAGAGAGCGCAAAGCGCTGTAGAACGCGCTCCGTAAGCTACACAGAACGTTTTTTTACCCGCCTGACTGTCTCCTGGAGCGTCCGGTATTGTGGAGGCGAGAAAAACCGCTCCGTTTGCAAATCCCGCCGCAAGGGAGGAGAGAAGTCCAACGCTAAAAAGTTCCCAAGTTACCGTTTGCCCGCTTTTTGCGGCAAGCCATCCGACTAAATAAGTTATTATTCCGTGTCCGATTATGTTGGCGGTTACTCCGCCCACAGCGCGGTTTTTTAAAACAGCGGGCGGCAGATTATAAAATATACCCATCACCGCGCCGGATAGAAAAACCGCAAACATCCACATCGACTGAGCGTATGCGACAGCAAGCCCTGCCGCGGTGCACAAAACAGCAATTGTCCACGCAAACGGGATTGATATAAGCCCTTGGGGCAGAATAAAAAGCTTACCGTTTATTCTGTCGCTCTCTATATCCTGAATCTGATTTACAACATATATTGACGCGACAAGCAGCGAAAATCCGACAATATTAACCCATAACGTCTTGGAACCTATGATATCGCCAATATGCGCGTCGGGATTACCTGTTATCCATCCCAAGATGAGAACCGTCCAAACAGGAACCAAAAGCGGCACTCTGAGCAGAAAAACAGCATCGAGAATTTTTTTGAAAACAGGGGTCATATTGGATACGTTCCAACAGGAAAAGGATTAGAGTAAATCCACGCGTTTGAGCGCTTGTAAACCTCAGCTCTGTATACGCCAGGCTCAGAGATTTTGAGCCGCGCTTCGTTACCGCGCGTTGATTGTATCTCTTTGCCGTTTCGCAGAAAGCTGATGCGCCCCTTTATTTTGCGGGGCAATTTTATATATAGGATTTCCGGCTGATCTGCGCCGTTTAACGCGCGTCCCGGATATTGAACGGTTCCGTTTTTGTTCTCGGAATAAATAACGGTGCCGCGGGCGTCTCCCTGACGGTAATTACTTATAAATCCTCTGCCGTCTTTTAGCGCTCCAAGCACTGTTTCTGTCATTTTCGCCTCATCACCGCACACCGATTCGTCAACGTAAAGATGAGTACGAATTCCCCTTAGTTCTACATTAATAGGAAAGACAGTGTAGTAAAATGGGCCAAAGGTAAATTTGCGGGTGTGGGCGTCAACTCCGCCAATGCCGCTTATAAAGCCCATACGGTTCATTTCGTCCCATTTGGCAAGAAGATTTTGAGGTACATTAGCGAGAAAACGGCGCGGATAGAAGAGCTTAATTACACTTTGCCAACCGCTTAGCTGCTCCATCCAGTCCGACATCTGATTCCACAGTTCTATGCCGTCATACCCCTTTACGTCCCACTTTGTCCAGGGGTAGGGAGGGGCTGTAGCTCCGCCCTTTATCATACTTTTTATGGTATCGCTCATTGGCGGAGTATCGCGCATTGAGAGGGGGAGATTGCCAAAGAAGTCGCGTTTTTCTGCCGGATGGGCGAGAAATCCTATTCCGCCTCTCTTTTTGATAAGGTCTATATATTTTTGCGGTTCTGTAACGCCCTCCGCAATCTCGTTTGTTCCAAAAGCCAGATAGTGGTTGAGATTGCGCTCATCATTATGCTCATATCCAACAAGCACCAAAACCCCGTCGCGCAGTCCGGCGTTACCCTCGCTTTGTCCTTTAAGAGTCATGTGGTCTGTTACCCCTATATAATCAAGCCCCGCGTTGCGGGCGGCTTTTATAAGCGCGGGGTAATCACAGCCGCCGTCAGAAAACGTGGTGTGCAGGTGTATACAGCCGCATATCTCTTTCATATTTTATTTAATGCCATTTTTAATAAGTTTTTGTCTGTATTCGGGCGAATATATAATAGGCGCCTCTAAAAACTGCCGTGTCTGTACTCCGCAGCGGCTTCACGGCTGTCGTGCAGCCGGCAGGGAGTGCGGACTCGGTAGTTTTTAGAGGTACCCTAATATTATTATATAATAAATTAGATATTTTTATTGGTACAGTTCAAGTATTTTAATTAATTGCGGTATTTATTCCTGACAGTTTTGCCTTTTTACCGCATCAACTCTTTTGAGGAAATACCGATACCGTCCTTATCGCCTCTGCTTCCATTTTGCGCTGCCGGAGTTTATTTCTCAGAGCGTATACATACAGATAACTGCATCCGTAAAGAATTAACATAAAGATTAAAATATTAAGCGGGGAGTGCAGAAACTTGCGGTAACCGAGCACCCGCTCGCAGTACAGCGTTACTATTGACATAAGCGGGATATGTATCAGATAGGGGTAAAACGAAGTCCGCCCGATTTTGCGCAAAGCCGGAAATGATAAAATGCGCGCTATAATCCCTTTTTCAATTGCAACAGCATAAAGAATAATAATATAGAGCGGAACCATAAAGAGGTGATAAGAGAAAAATCTAAGAGTAGGATCACCTTTGTACTGCAAGCTGAGATTAGAGAATACAAGATAGACACAAAGCGCAATAGTAAGATCGCAGCAGAGAGCTTTTAAGCAGTATATTTTATTGTTTATTGCCGATAAGCCCGCGGCAGATTTTTTTGTCTCTTTTTGCAGAATAAGAAAACGGGCAAGAAGCATTCCGATTCCAAATTCAAATAACCGAATGGGCGCGAACGTGTGGAAAAAATGATAATATTCGCTTGGTGTTCCTATCGCGCTGTAAATATAGCCCCATACCGCTATAGGAGCGAAAAACAGAACCATATACATCATTGTCATTCTCTTGGTCTTGATTGAAAAAGCCCATTTGAGCATAGGGCCGAATAGCAGATAACAAAAAAACATGGCGCTGAGCGCCCAAGACGGTCTATTTAGAGCGTGAGTGCCAAACGGCCACAAAGACCACAAGAATGAGAGGTGCATAAATATTGAGCCGCCTAATTTGCTCCAGTCAATACTTTCCGCTCCCCATCTCCTTATTACGAAGAGCGAGGCCATAATAAGAGTTGTAATAAGATGAAGAGGATAGAGCTCAGAGAAGCGTTTTTTGAGAAACGGCCAGCTTTTAAAAGTGGATATCTTGGGAGCGAACTTTGCCGCGAATATAAATCCGCCCAGAATAAAAAAGAGGCTCGCGTGAAAAGCGGGGCCCTTTATAAGGCGGAAAAACCACCCCGGACTGCCCCCCATATCATAAAAGGCGCCGCTGCCCTGAAAATGAAACAGCACAATATTGACAGAGGCTATAAGCCGCAGTCCGTCTAATCCGTTAAAGTAAAGCCCTTTTTCGGCAATTTTTTGCATTTTTTAGTTAGTAATTATTTCTGCTCATAAGTTCATCATCTATCGTACGTTAAGATAGATATATTGTGTTCCAATTAAATATCACACTATGCCGCCCGGCGGCTGCACGACAGCCGTGAGGCCGCCAAACGATACAGTGTAATATTTAATCAAAAATCGGTTTTTTGTCATTACCGCTGATTATTGCTGTCAACAAATTTATAACAGCCTTCAACATGATCATTCGCCATTCCTATCGCCTGCATAAAAGCGTAACAAATGGTGCTTCCTACAAATTTAAATCCCCGCTTTTTCAAATCTTTACTCATTGCGTCCGACTGCGCTGTAGTTGCGGGTATATCCTCCAGGCGGCAAAGTTTTTTCTTTGGATAAACCGTTTTATAATCGGTAAATTGCCAAATATACTTATCAAAAGAACCAAATTCATTACGCACTTGCTCAAACAAAAGCGCGTTTTTTATAGTGCTCTCTATTTTAAGGCGGTTGCGGATGATTCCGCTGTCCGCCATGAGCCGTTCAACGTCAGCCTGCGTAAACTTTGCGACTTTTTTCCACTCCCAATCGGCAAAAGCTTTTTTGTAATTATCACGGCGTTTGAGAATCGTGATCCACGAAAGCCCCGCCTGAGCTCCTTCAAGTATTAGCATCTCAAAAAGCTTACGGTCATCATGAACAGGTTCGCCCCATTCGTTATCATGATAGGCGATGTAGAGCGGGTCATCACCCGCCCATCCGCACCTGCTGATTTCTTTTTTCAAGCAATGCCTCCGCGATTTTGAGATCTGCCTTGGTTGTTATTTTAAAATTTATCGGATCTCCCCACGCGTAACCAACCGCTGTTCCTTGATTTTCAATAAGCGCGGCTTCGTCGGTTGGGGGAGCATCCATTTTTTCTATCTGGTTAAAAGCTGACATAATAAGTTTTCTGCGGAAAAGCTGAGGAGTGCCTACACGCAATAGTTTTGATCTGTCAACCGTTATTCCGCATTTATCTCCATCAATAGTGCGGATTGTGTCAACTTCCGGCGTTACGGTTATGGCGCATTCAAATTCCCCGCGTTTTTCTAATAGAGAATTTATCACCTCATGGCTGACAAACGGACGCGCAGCGTCGTGGATTAATACCCATTCATTAGTTGATAATGAGATACCGTTTTCAACAGATTTCCATCGTTCATCACCACCGATTGTCACCTGTACTTTGTTTTTGAAAATCTCATTGCTGCTGATAAAATCTTTTGCCTGATTAAGCATATCCGCGCCGACAACCAATATCACCGAACTGATTTGCGGATGTGAACAAAATACGCAAAGCGAATAGTAGAGGATAGGTTCTCCGCAAATAGGAACAAAAGCTTTGGGGATAGAGTGCCCAAGCCGCGTGCCGCTACCGGCGCCTACGATTATTGCGTCTATTTTATTCATAGGTTATTCGCCATTGCGGCGACCTTCATTGGCAACCCAAAAAGCTTTATGAATCCTGTCGCGTCTTTTTGATCAAATAATTCCGTATCGGTAAACGATGATAAAGTTTCGAAATAAAGTGACTTATCTGCTTTCGTTCCGGCATTTATGATATTGCCTTTATAGAGTTTAAATTTTACACTGCCCGTTACATTGCGCTGTGTTACTTCAATGAATCCGTCAAGCGCCTCTCTTAAAGCGGAAAACCACTGGCCGTTATAAACAATTTGAGCGTATTTCACCGCGAGTATCTCTTTGTAATGACTTGTTTCACTGTCAAGCGCGAGACGTTCAAGTTCTCTGTGGGCGGCATACAAAATTGTGCCGCCCGGAGTCTCATATACGCCTCTTGATTTCATACCGACGAGACGATTTTCAACAATATCAACGTGCCCAATTCCGTGTACCGCGCCGATTTTATTGAGAGTTGTGAGCAACTCTACAGGGGGCATTTTGTTTCCGTTGACAGATACGGGAATCCCTTTTTCAAATCCGATCTCAACGTAATCCGGTTTGTCCGGCGCGTTTTCGATTGTGTTTGTCAATGTGTATACATCATCCGGCGGTTCATTTGACGGGTTTTCAAGAACGCCGCCTTCGTGGCTTATGTGCCATATATTACGGTCTTCGGAGTAGATGCGTTTTTTGGATTGAGCGATAGGTATACCGCGCTCTTCGGCGTAAGCGATGCACTCCTCGCGGCTGTGAAGAGTCCATTTGGGGTCTTTCCAGGGGGCGATTATTTTAAGATTGGGGTCAAGAGCCATAACGGTAAGCTCAAAGCGTACCTGGTCATTACCCTTTCCTGTAGCTCCGTGAGCCACGGCAGCAGCGCCCTCAATATGCGCGATCTCTACAGCCCGCTTTGCAATGAGCGGACGGGCGAAACTTGTGCCGAGAAGATATGAACCTTCGTAAACAGCCCCCGCTTTAAGGGTAGGGTAGATGTAACCGGTAATAAACTCCTCTGTGAGCCGCTCAATATAGAGCTTGCTTGCGCCGGTTTTAAGCGCTTTTTCCTCAAGACCGCTCAGTTCTTCCCCCTGCCCCAAATCCGCGCACATCGCTATAACGTCATAATCGTAATTCTCCTTAAGCCACGGAATCATTATTGATGTATCAAGTCCGCCGGAGTATAAGAGTACAATCTTTTCTTTTTTCATCTTTTGATATTTTTTTATTAATGAGGTGATTTATTCGGCTAAAATATGTTTTAGAGTAGAATAAAAGTACAATATTTAACGAGATAACGCAACTATTTTCATACAGTGATTTTCTGACACTGCATAGAGCGATATTATTATAATTTGAATTATTATACTTAAGATTATTATACTTGAAATTATAATACTTCAAATTATAATGATTATAAGCGCAATATCGAATAATATAGATACTGCGGGATGGGATAGGGGAATAAGGCCCTTTGCTACTGCCCCATATTCCACTTTAAATGATCATCAATAAACTCATTGCCGTCAAATTTTAATCCAAATGATTTTTCGATCTTTTTAACAGAGAATAATAGTGGATCAGCGCCCCAGCCTCTGTCCTCTTCCTCGATAACAGCTTTTGTACCGGGACACATATTGACAGCCCGCTGTGCGATTGTTTTCCAGCTTATCCATGCAGATGCGAGTCCGAAGAAGATCTCTTCGCTCAGATCGCTTTCCAAAACAGCGTTGTAAACTTTTGCGAGTTGTGAGGCGTGGATGAATTGAGTGCCGTCGTTTTTTATAAGTTTTATAGGACGACCCTCTTTTGCTGATTTTGCGATCTCAAAAAAACGGCGGTCTGGCTGTGTGACTCCGTCAGGAAAAGCAAGATGTCCAAAAGTATAACCGGGACGGATGATATTGCGCTTCATTTTTACATTTGGAAAGTTATCACCATACCCTTTTGAAAAGCCAAGTACAAAAGCTTCACTTGCGGCTTTTGTTGAACCGTAAAGATCTTGGGGGAGACAAACCATATCTTCGTTGTTACTGCTGCGCATTTTACCAAAAGCCGCAGTACTTGAGGTGTAGATAAACTTTTCACACTCGCTTTTTGCCGCCATTTCTAAAAGCAAAGCTGTAACGGCGGTATCATTTGCGAGCATTGAGGTTGGTGTCTCGCCCCATCCAAGCGCAATGTGGACACAGGCGCCGCATCCGTCCGTAACATTCTTCATCGTGGACAAATTTTGCAAGCCGCCCTGTACCATCTCAACATTTTTATGAGCGGCCAGACTTGGAATTTTGTTAGGATTTCTTGCGAGAATTTTAAGCGTATGTCCATGATTCAAAAACTCACGCGCGGCAAAGTGCCCGATAAAACCTGTTCCGCCCGTTAAAAATATCTTCATTTTCAATAACCTTTAGACAAGACATTGTGAAAAATATTGACCGCGTTGTCGATATCTTCCAAGCTCACAATAAGAGGCGGTAAGAACCGCACTGTGTTGAGATTCGCTCTTGCAAGTAAGAGACCGGCTGCTTTACAATCGTCAACAAGTGTTCCAAGATCTTCCTTGAACCGCACCCCAAGCAGGAGGCCTTCGCCTCTTATACTTCTTATGGATGGATATTTTGTTTTTAACTCATTGAGCTTGCTTTTGAGATAATTTCCGTTTGTCTGCACCCGTTTCAAAAATACCGGTTCCGAAACGATGTCAAGAATTTGCGCTCCAAGCGCGCACGCGACAGGGTTTCCGCCAAAAGTAGAGCCATGATCTCCGGGAGAGATACCGGCGGCAATTTCGTCTGTACATAGCACCGCTCCAAGCGGCAGTCCGCCGCCTATGGGTTTTGCGAGTGTCATTATATCCGGCGTTACGCCAGTCTGTTCATAATACCAGAGGGTTCCGGTTCTGCCGGTTCCGCACTGTATTTCGTCAAATATGAGAGATATAGAATGTGAGTTGGCGTATTCCCTCAGGAATTGCAGAAATTCGACATCCGCGACATTTATTCCGCCTTCAGCCTGGATAGGCTCAACGATAATTGCCGCAAAGTCATGCAGCGCGAGAAGCTCGCCCGCTGTTTTTACATCATTAAAAGGGGAGTAGTGGAACCCTGCCGGAAGCGGCCCGAATCCGCTGTGGATTTTTGACTGCGCGGTAGCTGTCATAGAGGCATAGGTTCTGCCGTGAAAACTTTCTGAAAAAGAGAGCACGTGATACTTATCTGTTGATATTTTCGCGGCTTTTTTTCTGGCGAATTTAATAGCCGCTTCATTTGCTTCTGTACCGCTGTTGCACAGAAACACTTTACTTGCAAAACTGTGTTTAATAAGCCGTTCGGCAAAATCAATTTGAGGTTTGTTGAAGTAAAGATTTGACGTATGGATAAGTTCAGCCGCTTGTTTTTGCAGTGTTTCTACAAGCTGAGGATGAGCGTGGCCAAGCGCGTTTACAGCTATTCCTGAGCAAAAATCAAGATAGCTTTTGCCGTCCGCGTCGTAAAGATACATCCCCTCGCCCCGTACGAAAGGGGAACCGCTTCTCTTGTATGTGGGGACGAAGAGATTGTCGATGTTTGTATTTGAGTTCATACAGGGTTCCTTTCATCATGTATTATTGTTCCTGCTGATTCACCGCCCACAAGCTCATTGTGGAGGGTTCCGCTTCCGTTCCAACCGCAGATATGCACACGTTTTACGCCACGTTTCACCGCATCTGCCGCAGATCGCAGCTTTGGTATCATGCCGCCGGTGACGTGGCCTGCGGAGATCAATTCCTCAATTTCATTAATTTTGATACTTCGCCGAACTTTATCGTCTATCAATACACCCGGTACATCTGAGATAAAAATGAGATCATCTGCTTTCATCGCCATCGCAAGTTCGCCTGCGGCGAGGTCTGCGTTTACATTATAGACTGCTCCGTCAACACCTCTTGAGACTGGCGAGATTACAGGAACTAATTTTGACTTATTACAAAAGTCAACAATACCGCTGTTTACCGTATCAATCTGCCCCACAAACCCGATATCCTGCCCCTTAACAAACATTTTAGACGCTGTAAACAGTCCCGCGTCAACTCCGCTGAAACCGAACGCGTTTACATTTTCCATGAGAAGCGCGTTTACAATGCGTTTATTTACATCACCGGATAAAACCATCTGCACAACATTTACCATCTGCGCGTCCGTAACCCGCATCCCCTCCACAAAGGTAAATTCTTTATTTAGCAGATCAAGCTGACGGGCAATATCTTTGCCGCCGCCGTGCACTATTACCGGAAAATTATTCTCAAGGACCGCGCTGATGCTCTCTCCAAGCTCCCGCAAAAGCCCCGCCGCGTCTACTGTTGAACCGCCTATTTTTATAACGATAGTCCCCATCTTCATTATATCTTTCTGTTAATGTTGTAAAGATGCAACGCGTTGCGTCTTTACGGATACATCTACCCGTATTACCTTAGAAGTCCCGCAGTTTCCGCCAAGCCGAACATAATATTCATATTCTGAAGCGCCTGTCCGCTTGCTCCTTTTACTAAATTATCAAGCGTAGATACCGCTATCACCGGTAATCCGTCAGTCCCGCCGGTAAACGCGATATCGCAATAATTCGTATGGACAATATTGGCGATCTGCGGCAGATCGGATGCTTCGCGTACGCGTACAAATGGTTCGTTTGTATAGTGTTTTTTGACGATTTCTTCACATTCTGCCGCACTGATATCTGTATTGATGTATATCGTTGACAAAATCCCGCGGTTGATTGGCAGCAGATGCGGAGCAAACGTTATAGACACAGGTTTTCCGGCGGCTATAGAGAGTTCCTGCTCCATTTCCGGTGTGTGTCTGTGTTTATGGCCGACTGAGTAAGCGCTGAAATTCTCGTGCGCTTCCGGAAAGTGTGTGTTCTGCTTTAAACCTCTGCCGGCTCCGCTGACCCCAGATTTTGAATCTGCGATGATCATGTTAATTTTCACGCCGCTTTTGTACAAAGGCAATAATGGAAGAAGTACGCTTGTTACATAACAGCCCGGATTTGCGATGATCGAAGCGTTTGCGATTTTCTCTCTATAATGCTCACTCAGCCCAAACACCGCTTTGTCAATGAGACGCGGCGCCGGGTGATCGGGGTGCTTATCATCACAATACCATTTTTTATAGATATTGATATCTCTTATCCGAAAATCAGCGCTCAGATCGATAACTTTGATACCTTTATCAATGATCGGCACTAAAAGCTGCGCGCTGGCCGCGTGGGGCAGACATGAGAAAACACAATCGACATCCGTCCATTTTTGAGCATCTTCCGGTGAGATCAGTACACGGTCATTAATACCGGCAAGCGCAGGAAATATATCCGACAGCCTTTTCCCTTCGTAACTTTGTGATGATACGTAATCAATAAGCACGTTAGGATGAAACGCAAGCATCCGAACAAGTTCCGCGCCTGTATAAGAGGTCGCGCCCAAAATTCCAATTTTTACTTTTGTCATTATCATTCCTTAAATGTAAGGTATCCAGTGCACAAAAACCTCGTGCACTGTTTATTATTGTATATCCTGCATTTTGTCATTATCATTCCTTAAATGTAAGGTATCCAGTGCACA
>Ga0123356_10000523_pt1 | contig 42645 bp, 38 predicted proteins | sample TergutEmb28metaG_2_FD_92546 | JGI IMG/M metagenome (GOLD analysis project Ga0123356, IMG submission 92546) | Embiratermes neotenicus P3 segment gut microbial communities from Petit-Saut dam, French Guiana - Emb289 P3 | ecosystem: Host-associated > Arthropoda: Insects > Digestive system > Gut ...
CCGGTACTCAGTACGCCGCGAACACGCCGATCACGCTGTACGTTTCCGGCGGCGCCAAGGCGATCCCCAACGTCCAGAACGACACCGCCTCCCAGGCAGAGCAGGTCCTGCAGACGTACGGATTCACCAACGTGCGCGCTAGCTTTATTCCGGCCTCGAATGCGGCAGGTTTCTTCCAGCCGAACACCGTCTGGTCGCAGACTCCGCAGGCTGGCACGGTCGTGCCGACGACGCAGCAGATCGTCATCTTCGTCCAGCCGCCGAACACGGCGAGCCCGACTGCTACGCCCACGGGCACGCCGACGGGCACGCCGACGGGCACGCCAACGGGCACGCCAACCGGGACCCCGACCGGCACCCCGACCGGCACCGCCACCGGGACACCACCGCCGAACGGCGGACCCACTCCCGGCGCTGCTGCGGCTGTACCCGACGTCAAGCCGTAGCAGCAGTCCGCACTGAAGGCCAGCCCGGGTTCCGGGTTGGCTTTCAGGAAATGTGGAGGTTGTCCGGACTCCAGACCGGTCGCGGTGCACTACGCTTACCCCCGAAGCAGACGCAAGTGCTGGCCCGGGGAGCTCCCCTCGGAGCCCCGCAGTCCCGAGCAGGAGGTGCGCGGTGCCAAAGTCCCGCGTCAGGAAGAAGCCGGTCTACACGCCGCCGCCGACGAAGTCATCCAAGCATGCGGTGAGCCCGGTATGGCTGGCACCGACGATGGTCGCCTGCTTCGTGATCGGGCTCGTCTGGATCTCGCTGTACTACGTGACCCAGGCAGACATGCCCGTGCTGAGCAGTCTTAGCGGCTGGAACCTGGTCTTCGGTTTCGGCCTGATCGTCGCCGGTGTGATCCTCGCCACCAAGTGGCGCTAGTTCGTCTCCGCAAGCCGACCGCGACCTAGGTTCAGCACTGCCTCAAATATATGTAAATCGATTTACCATAGATCGACTTGCATGTAAGACAGTCAGAAACCAGCTGGCAGCATCGAGGACAAGTCGTTTGTCTTGATGGCGGCGGCGACGGCTAGGGCAACGGCTACCACGATGGTGGCGCCTACCTGGAAGGCGATCCGGTTCTTGCGGGGTGCGTAGGCGTAGGCCGCGGTGATCAGGGCGCCGACGATGAGACCGCCGACGTGGTCTTGCCACGCGATCGTGGACCGGTACAGGAAGCTGAACACCAGGTTGATGACGATCAGCAGCACGATCCCGCGGGTGTCGAGGCGCAGCCGTCTCGACACCACGAACCAGGCGCCGAACAGCCCGAAGATCGCACCGGAGGCACCCGCGGCCAGGCCGTACGGCTGCATGTAGTAGTAGAGTACGGAGCCGCCGATCGCGCTGAGCAGGTAGACGGAGAGGAACCGCCACCGCCCGAGCAGTCGCTCGAGCTCCGGGCCCACCACGATCAGCGCCCACATGTTGAACGCGATGTCAAGGAAGCCGAGCCCGCCGAGTGAAGTCCCCGGCGACGTGAAGGCGGACGTGAGCAGGCGGTACCACTGCCCGCCCGCCACGCCCGACTGAATGCCGCCACCGCCCAGGATGTTAGCGGGCATGCCGAGCATGCTCCACGCGTAGAGCACGTTCGGCCGGGCGATCTCAACGAGGAACACCAGCACGTTGATGGCGACCAGAGTCCAGGTCACCGCGGCAGAACGAGTCGGCCTGCCGCCGAAGACAGTCCTCGGCGCTCTCGCGCCCTGGCTGGCGCCGCGCACGCAGTCAACGCACTGCTGCCCGACCGCCGCCTGCCGCAGGCAGTCTGGGCAGGCATGACGACCGCACCGGACGCAGGAGACCCATGTCTCCCGGTCTGGGTGCCGGTAGCAGCTAGGCGGGGTGTCGGGCGCGGCGGGCCCGGCCTGGTCCGGAGCGGTCATGGGGGGGTTACCGTCGCCTAGTCGCGCTGGATGGTGACCGACTCGAGCACGACGTCTGTCACCGGGCGGTCGCCTGGCTTCGTCTGCGCGCGGCTGATCTTGTCCACTACGTCTGCGCCGCCGACGACCTCGCCGAAGATCGTGTGCTTGCCGGTGAGCCACGGCGTGGGCCCGACGGTGATGAAGAACTGAGAGCCGTTGGTGCCGGGGCCCGCATTCGCCATCGCCAGCAGGTATGGCTTGTCGAACCGCAGGTCCGGGTGGATCTCGTCGGCGAACTTGTATCCCGGGCCACCGGTACCGGTGCCGAGCGGGTCACCGCCTTGAATCATGAAGCCCGCGATCACCCGGTGGAAGATGGTGCCGTCGTACAGCTTCTCCTTGGACTTCGCCCGCGTCCGCGGGTCGGTCCACTCACGGCCGCCTTCGGCGAGTTCGACGAAGTTCCGCACGGTCTTCGGCGCTTGATCGGGGAACAGCCGGACAGTGACCGTCCCCTGCGTCGTCGTCAGCGTCGCGGTCAGCGCTTCGGTCATTAGATGACTCCGGATCTCTTGTTTGGTCCTGTCTTGTTTCACCGTACCGGTTCCGTCCGCATGGCACCGGGTCCCGGGTGCGATGGTTGAACAGCGCGGCTGAGGGAACTTTGTGGTGACGAGAGGTGCAGATGAGGGGGTAAATCGTGTTCTTCTCAAGTACAGGCAACGCCGACCTTGATACCAGTGATACCAACGGCGCAGCCAACGGATACAACTCGGCCGCGGCAAAGAACGCCGCGGTCGCCGCACGCAACGCCGCGGCGGCCGCACAGGCCGCGGCGCAGAATGCGGCGGTCGCCGCCACGAGCGCGGCGCAGAGCGCGGGCACCGCGTCCCAGACGGCGGTGATCAGCGCCCGCAAGTGGGCAGCGCCACAACTGGAAAGCGTCGCCGACTACTGCACGACCACGCTCGCGCCGATGCTCGACGCGGCGCTGCGATCCACTGCAACGAGGATCAAGCCGATCGAGGAGCCGCCCAAGAGGAGACTGCCGCAGGCGCTCACCTGGTCCCTGCTCGGCGCAGCAGTGCTCGCGGCGCTCGGGGCCGCGGCTGCGCTCGTCCGGTACCGGTACCAGACCGCAATGGCCACGGACACCGAAGCTGACACGATGACCGCGCCAGCCACTGGCACGGACGACACCATGCAGCGGGCTCCTGGCGAATCCGCGACGACGAGCAGCGAAACATCGGTGAACGGCCGGGTTTCAGCTACCGGATGGTGATAGCGAGCCGCAGGGTGATCGCTTGACACCGTGCGGATGCACGTTCATTTTTGAATACGGGGCGTGCAGGTCCCACTCCGTGGAGGAACGCTGTGGCAGGGTGGGACGAGCAGATCGCACGGCTGGAAGCCCAGTTTCCCGGGTGGCACATCTGGCGTAGCAACGCCGGGCGCTGGTGGGCCACCCGGACGGGCGCGGTACTGGGACGCGCCGACCTCGCGACCGGTCGCGTGATGACAGTAGACGCGGACGACGAGGGCACACTGCGGGAACAGCTCTCCGGCCAGACCACAATCGAGCGCGAGCTCAAAGGCTAGTCTCGCCCGAATCTTCGCTTTGCTCTTCCTGAAGACTGCGTTAACCGTTCCTGAAGAGCGCATCGGATACGTTCGATGAGTCAGCGGCAAATTATCGACGGCATATCGCGCCACTAAATGCGCATTTCCTATTGCGGAGTGTAAACCGTGAGTGACCGGGACACACGGGCAACCGGGGCAACCAGGTGGCTCGTATGGACCGCGGCGGCCTGTATCACAGTTTCGCTTCTGGTGATGATCCTTGCCTCCGTCGCCGGTCCGTCGATCACCGTTCCGGCGATGCCGCATGCCCCGGACGGGGCGCCGCCTTGGTGGGTTTCGCTCAACCTGTCGCAGCCCTGGGTGCTCTTCACCATGTGGGCGACTGCGCTCATCGCCGCCGTTGGCGTAGGCGCGGGCTTGCTCGCGGTCTACCGGGGCGCCCGGGTGCCAGTACGGCCGCTATTGGTGATTTCGTTCATCGTCATCGCGATCTTCGTCTTCCTGCCGGCCGCCGGCAGCACTGACACGGCGTCCTACGCCATCGACGGCAACATGGCCGCGATGCACTACAGCCCGTACGTTTACACGCCGGCCCAGATGGTCAGCCTGGGCGACAAGCTCGCGGTCGGCAGCCCTCCGACCTGGCAGCATTCGCTGTCCGACTACGGTCCGGTGGCCACGGCCGAGGAATACCTGTCGGCCAGGCTCGGCGGCACCTCGATGGCGTTGATCACGTTCTGGCTCAAGCTGTGGGTCGGGCTGGCATTCGGCGCGGTCGTGCTGCTGCTCGACCGGTTGCTGCGCAACGACCAGGCAATGCGGCTGCGCGCCCACCTGCTCTGGTCGCTGAACCCGCTGCTGCTGTGGGAGATCGTGGCGAGCGGGCACATCGACGGTCTTGCGGTCGCCTTCGGCCTCGGCGGCCTCGCGACGCTCCGCCTCACCAGGACCGGGGGTCAGCCGGCGCTGGCCCGCTGTGCCGCGGCCGGAGCGCTGCTCGGGGTAGCCGCCGCAATCAAGTCGCCGTTCGCGCTCTTTCTCGTCGGCGCGTTCTGGGCGGTACGCCGTTCCCCGACGCGGATCGCGAGCGTGCTCGCGGGCTGGGCGGCCTTCGTCGGCATTGTGTACGCGATCGCGGGCGGACCAGCGGTACATGTGCTGTTCCAGCGCGGCAACCAGATCACCTGGGACAACCTGTACCAGCTGATGTACCGTCCATTCGGGCTGGCCGGCCCGTTCGGCGCGGACTACGTGCCCGGCTGGGTGTTCCCGCTTGCCCTGGCGCTGTTCCTCGCCGTCGCCATCGCCGCGTTCTTCCGGCTGCCGGACCGGGTACCCGGGCTGCCCGCGGTCACCCCGGCGCTGGCGCTGAGCCTGGCGTGGATCTTCTTCTGGCCGTTCCAGCGTCCCTGGTACGACGTGATGATCATCGCGCTGCTCGCGCTCTACCCCGCGGCACGGCTGGACATCCTGGTCCTCGCCCGGCTCTGCTTCGGCGCCCTCACCTATATGGAATCGGCCAGCGTGTCGCACTATGCGTGGTTCCAGAGCGTGCAGCTCTTCGAGGGAGAGTGGATCACCTCGAGCGTGCGTTTCCTCACCGCCGCCGCGCTGATCTGGATGTGCGTGACCGGCCGTTGGGGCAGCAGACCCGGCCAGCCGTCGGCCGGAGTCCCCCCAACCACCGGTCTTGCAGCCGCTCGCGTAACGCAGCCGGCCAACTGAGCCGGACGCTGTGCCACTCCGTTTCTATGAGCATGGAGCGGAATGCCTGGCGGCTGGGGGGTTACCGGGTCACCGAGATGCCGCGCCGTGCGGATGAGCACTCGGCCAGCGATGGCCGCGAACGCACGGTGCCCGATCCCGGCCGGGCGCAGCGAACCGCCGCCCTCATGGCGGCTTATCACGCGGGACTTGCCGGGGCCGCCGAGGTGGCCGGGCAGGTCGGGGCAGCGAACGGAATGGTCGCCTTCGGATGGGTGCGCACCGCACCGGGGCACCCGGTGCGGGTCATCGTGGCCGGGGACGCGCTGACGGGGAGCCCGGACACGGCGGGCGGTGAGGTCCTGCTCGCACTGCCAACCGGTGCGCGGGGCGCGGCCCTCGCTCCCGCCGAGATCGACGGCCTGCTGGCCCAGCTGGGGTGCTGGCGAGAGGTCGCCGGGATCAGCGACGGGCTGCGCGATGCCTTCGGTTACGACGCGGCCGGGCGCGACGGTGCCGACGGAGGGCGGGACACGCGGCCGGGCATGCTCTCGCTTGACGAGGCTCTGCTCGGAACCTGGACCCGGCCGTTCGGCTGGATGGTGATCGCCGAGCCGCTCACGGCGGCGCACCTGCGGGCGCTGGCCGCGGAAGCAGGGCTCCGGCAGCGGCTTGCCGAGGGATCAGCGGACCGGTTTCCTGAGCGTGCCAGCCTGGCGCGTCGGCTGCAGGGGCGGCACGCGGAGCTAGAGCGCGGCATCTCCAGAGGGTTCTGGCGGATCAGCGTCGCGGCGGGCGGCGCCGACGAGGCCAGTGCCGCGAGGGTCGCCGGGTTGCTATGCGCGTCGGCGGATCTCGGCGGGCTGCCCTATGCTCTGAGCCCCGGACCGGCTTCCGGCCCCCGCTCGCCACTTGCCGCGCGGTCGGCCGAGCCGGGCGGCGACGGAACCCCCGCTTCGCCTTTCTACGGCTCGACAGAACTGCTCGCCGCGCTTATCCGGCCACCAGACTCGGAGGTGCCGGGGATTCGCTTCACGCTGCGCCCGGAGTTCGATGTCACGCCGGAATGTCAAGACGGCGTCCCGGTCGGCGTCGTCCTGGACAGGAATCTCATGCCCGCCGGTTCCTTCACCGTGCCGGCCGAGTCACTGAACCGGCACGTGTTCGTCTGCGGTGCGACCGGCGCAGGCAAATCGCAGACCGTGCGGTCGCTGCTCGGGGCGGCCACGGCCCGCGGCATTCCGTGGCTCGTGATCGAGCCGGCCAAGGCCGAGTACCGGCTGATGGCCGTCCGGCTGCCTGGCACCAAGGTGATCAGGATCAGGCCGGGTGAGCCTGACGCGATCGCGGCCGGGCTCAACCCGCTTGAGCCGGCCGTCGATGCCAGCGGATTCCGGTTCCCGCTGCAGACGCATGCGGATCTCACCAAGGCCCTGTTCATCGCTGCCTTCCAGGCCGAAGACCCGTTTCCGCAGGTACTCAGCGCGGCGCTCGGCCGGGTATACGAGGAGGCGGGCTGGGACCTGGCGCTCGGTGAGCCAGTGCAGGCCGAGGCCGGCTTCCCGTCCCTCATGGACTTGCAGCGGGCTGCGGAGCGGGTGGTGAGCGAGATCGGCTACAGCCAGCGGGTGACGGACGACGTGCTGGGCTTCATCCGGGTCAGGCTCGCCAGCCTCAGGCACGGCACGACGGGCCGCTTCCTCGAGGGCGGCCACCCGCTCGACTTCGCCGCCGTCCTGCGCGAGAACGTTGTGCTCGAGATCGAAGACGTCGGTGACGACGGGGACAAGGCTTTCCTCATGGGCGCCGTGCTCATCCGTCTTGCCGAGCACCTGCGCCTGACCCACCGGACGGTTTCCGGCCTGCGCCACCTGACCGTCATAGAAGAAGCGCACCGCCTGCTGCGCGGTTCCGGACCCGCCGGGCGAGTGGCGAGCGGGGATGCGGCAGCCCACGCGGTCGAAATGTTCGCCGGTCTGCTCGCCGAGATCCGCGCCTACGGCGAGGGGCTGATCATAGCCGAGCAGATTCCGGCCAGACTGCTCCCCGAGGCGATCAAGAACACCGCCGTTAAGATCGTGCACCGCCTGCCGGCCGCCGATGACCGGGAGGCGGTCGGCACGACGATGAACGCGACGCCGGCACAGTCCAGGTACCTGGTCACCCTGCCGCCCGGCCAGGCCGCGGTCTTCTCCGACGGAATGGACTTCCCCGTCCTCGTGAAGATCGACGACGGTACCGAACGCGAGCGCGTCTCGGCCATATCGGCCGCCGATGCCCGGTCGGTGGTGCGCCCGCGCTCGGCCGCCTGCGGCAGCCTGTGCCTTGCCCGTCCCTGTACGCTGCGCGACCTGCGCACAGCCAGGCATGTCCTCGACGACATGTCCTGGGTCTTCGCCTGGGCGGAGCTGTCCGTACACGCCCACCTCACCGGCTGGCCCGCGCCGGTGCCTAAGCCGGAGGTCCTCGCGCGATTCGCGGCCCTGCCCGCGCGGGTAACCCAGTGCGGGCTGTCGCACGCAGTTGAGGCGGCGGCAGCTGCCCGGCCCGCGATCAATCGCCCGGCCGCCCTGTCCGTCCACATCACCGCCGCACTCACTGCGCGGACCGAGCGCGGCGAATGGTTCTGCCAACTCGACGAGCCCGAGTGGCTGCAGCCCGGGCCGGCAGCCGTCACGACGGGGTTCGGGCCCGCCGTGCTTGCCAGCTTCATCGACTGTGACTGGCCCGGAACTGTGGAACCGGAACTATTCGGACGAACGTCCAATGGGTACATCGATGTCAGCGTCGCATCGCGGGAGTGAGGGAGCTGCTGCGCATGGCCCGGTTCCACCATGGCGAAACCCCGGTCGCGCGGGCGCACATCCTCCTCGGTCCCGCCGTTCTTGTCTCCGCCCTGGTGGGCACGGCCGCGCTGAGCGTGATCGCGAGCAGCCATGTCACGCCGCAGCCGGCCGCACGCACCACAGGCGCCGTGACCACTGCAAAGGCATCCGCGACGAGGACATCCGCCGCCAAGACACCCGGCTGGCGGATCGTCGCGTCGTTTCCCGCGGTGGGCGGTATCCCGGTGAGTGGCACCCTCGCCGCGAACTCGGCTGCTGATGCCTGGTCGGTGCTGACCGGCCCGAAGTTCGCCGCCGTGTACCGCTGGACCGGCAAGGCATGGGCGAAAGTGCCGCTGAACAGCAAGGTCACCCCCTATGTGCGGTCAGCCGTCGCGTTCGCCGGCGACTCGGCCAGCGATTTCTGGCTGTTCAGCTTCTACCGGAGGACCGAGGCGGTGCACTGGACAGGCAACGCGTGGCGGATCTCCGCCATCCCTTCGTGGGTGCTGCCGAAGGGAGCACGCGGTGCGGACGCGGCCGTGTTCGGCCCGGACGACGTCTGGGTGTTCAGTCTTGGCGCGGGCGCCTATGCCGCACATGACAACGGCCACGGCTGGGCGAAGGTGAAACTGACCGGGGCCGTCAGCGAGGTGGGCGCGGTCGCCGCGAACGACATCTGGGCGCTCGCCGGGAAGGTCGCACTGCACTGGAACGGCCGTGCCTGGGCGGCGATCAAGATCCCGTCCGCCGCGGGCAAGCCCCCGGAGAGTTTCGGTTACCTATCCGCCACCGGACCGAAGAGCGCCTGGGTATGGCGTACGCTGCTGCTCCCCGGCACTCGCAGCGTGGCCGAGATCCTGCACTGGAACGGCACGAATTGGCAGCCGACCGCGGCCACTCCGGCCGACATCATTTACTCAGCCGTCGCTGACGGGGCCGGCGGCCTGTGGGCGACGGGCCTCGATATCAACCCCGGCGGCTTCGCCAACTTCTATCACCTGACCGGCAGCCGCTGGACACAGGCGGGCAACCCAGCTGGCGTGTGGAACCACGCTCCGGAATACCTGACCTGGATCCCGGGCACCCGCTCGCTATGGGGCGTTGCCAACGGTGTCACCGCCAAGGGCCTGGACACCGTAATCCTGAAGTACGGGGCATAAACCCGGCCTCTTACGCGCCGAAAACCTGCTCAAGGTACGCGTTGGCGAAGCGGCGCGCCGGGTCCATCTCGTCGCGGACCCGCAGGAAGTCGGCGAACCGAGGGTAGACCTGCCGGAGGTAGCCTGCGTCCCGGGTGTGCATCTTGCCCCAGTGCGGGCGGCCGCCCGCCGCGGTCGCGATCGACTCAAAGAGCCGGAAGTACTCCGCATACGGCAGGCCGGCATACTGGTGGATGGCGACATAGGCGCTTTCCCGGGCGTAGCTGGTAGACAGCCAGACGTCGTCGCGGGCGGCGACCCGGACCTCGACAGGAAACATCACCGGGTCGGCGAGCCGCGCCACCCCGGCCCGGAGTTCGGCAAGCACGCTGAGCACGTTCTCCCTCGGCACCGCGTACTCCGACTCAACGAACCGGACCCGGCGCGGGGTCACGAACACCTCGTGCGAGGGAGCGGAGTACCGCCGCTTGGACAGTGTCGCGGCGGCAAGCCTGTTGAGCGGCTTGATAAGCCGCGGCGCCCCGCGGCCGGCCCGGCAGAGGGCACCGAACGCCGCGTTCTCCATCACCTCATATTCGATGAACCGCCGCCAGCCCGGCATCGGCCCTGGCGCGCCGTTTCTGCCTGCTCCCTGGATCCGGTTGTTCCGTTTCACCAGGGCGTTCTTGCCGTAGGGGAACCAGTAGAACTCGAAGTGGTCGTTGCCCGCCGCGAACTCATCGAACCGGGCGAGCACCTCCTCGAGCTTCATCGGCCGTTCGTCGGCCAGGAGGGTGAACGCGGGAACACATGCCAGCGTCACGGTCGAGAGGACGCCGAGCGCGCCCAGGCTGACCTTGGCGGCGCCGAACAGGTCGGGGTTCTTGTCAGCGGAGCAGGAGATGACCGACCCGTCGGCGAGCACAAGGTCGAGCCCCGCGACCACCGTGGCGAGCCCGCCGAGCCGGGCCCCGGTGCCATGCGTCCCGGTGGAGATCGCTCCGGAGATCGTCTGCGCGTCGATGTCGCCGAGGTTCGGCATGGCGAGCCCGAGCGTGCCGAGCCCGGCGTTGAGCTCCCGGATCGTGGTGCCAGACCGGACCGTGACAAGGCCCGACTCCAAGTCGGCGGCGACGATACCGGTCCACCCGGACAGGTCGAGAGCGGCACCCGACGTTACCGCCGCCGGGGTGAATGAGTGCCCGCTGCCGAGCGCCCGCACCGTGAGCCCGGCCTCGCCCGCCGCGAGAACCGCATCCGCGATCTCCTCGGTGCTGCGCGGCCAGTAACGTCGCGCCGGGTCCGCGCTCGCCGTCCCCGCCCAGTTCTGCCATGTCATTGTCGTATTTATCCAGTGCTACTCTTCGGCCATGTCGGGCACTATGACGGCGGCGATCAGCGGCCAGGACCGGTATGAGCGGGCGACCGCTCACCTCGACCCACCGTTCGCCGTGGTCGATCTCGCCGCGTTTGACGCCAACACGAGCGACCTGGTCCGGCGGGCCGGCGGGCTGCCCATCCGCGTGGTGAGCAAGTCGCTGCGCTGCCGGCACCTGATCGAGCGCGTCCTGGCCCGGCCAGGATACCGGGGTGTCATGTCCTACTCGCTGGCCGAGGCGCTGTGGCTTCATGCGAGTGGTATGTCCGACGACATCCTTGTCGCCTACCCCACCGCCGACCGGGCCGCGCTGCGCGCCCTCGCGACCGACGAGCAAGCGCGCAACCACATCACCGTCACCGTCGATTCGGCCGGGCACCTGGACTTCATCGACGCCATCCTCGGCGCGGGCCACCCAGACGTCCGGGTGTGCCTGGACCTCGACATGTCCTGGCGGCCGCTCCCTTACGGGCCCGTAGTGCAGGTGGGGACGTGGCGATCTCCGCTGCGCTCCCCCGCCGAGGCCGCGCTGTTCGCCGAGACGGTGCTGCGGCGGCCGGGTTTCTCCCTGGTCGGTGTGCTCGGCTACGAGGGACAGATCGCAGGTCTTGGTGACGCACCGCCCGGTAAGCCGGTGCGCGGCGCCATCGTCCGGGCGATGCAGTCCCGCTCTGCGGCGGAGCTTCGCGAACGCCGGGCGGAGACCGTCCGCCGCATCCGCAGCATTACCGCCCTTGAGTTCATCAACGGGGGCGGCACCGGGTCGCTTGAGTCCACCTCAGCGGACAAGTCGGTCACCGAGCTCGCCGCGGGTTCTGGGCTGGTCGGCCCCACGCTCTTCGACGCCTACCGGAACTTCCGGCCCAAGCCGGCCCTGTTCTATGCCCTGCCCGTAGTCCGGCGGCCTGCTCCGTCGATCGCCACCTTGTTCAGCGGCGGCTATCTGGCGTCGGGCACCGGAACGCCGGACCGGCTGCCGAGGCCATTCCTGCCCGCCGGGCTGCGCCTGACCAAGATCGAGGGCGCCGGCGAGGTGCAGACCCCGGTGCTCGGACCCGCCGCGGACCGGCTCGCCATCGGAGACCGGGTCTGGCTGCGGCACGCCAAGGGAGGCGAACTCGCCGAGCGGCTCACCCGCTATCACCTGATCGATGCCGAGAGCGAACAGGCCCAGACCGTGCCGACTTACCGTGGTGAGGGCCAGTGCTTCGGCTGACGCGGCCGCCTATCCCGATCCCTACGCTGGCCACCAGGCCCTGACCACCGCAGGAGACAACGATGGATGAGGCCGTCGCGGCGAATACCGAGACCCAGACAGCATTGCCTGCTGCCCTCGCGGAGCCGACCGTCCCGGTGCGGGGCGGCTGGATCACGCTGCTCTTCCTCGCCAACATCGGGCTGTGGCTGGCGATCTACGCACCGCTCCAGGTGCTGCTGCCCGAACAGGTCGCCTCGCTGCACGACCACGTCGGAAAGAACGGCGTGCCGAGCGGGGCCGACGCGGTGCTGCTCTCAGTGGTCATGGGTACCGGCGCGATCGCAGGGTTGATCGCCAATCCTGTCGTCGGAGCGTTGTCCGACCGGACGACGTCATCCCGCGGCCGCCGCCATCCGTGGACGCTCGGCTGCGCCCTCGTCGCGGCGTTCGGCATCGCGGTGGTTGCCGCCTCGCCCACTGTAGCGGTGATGGCGGTGGGCTGGTTTATCGCCGAACTCGGCCTTGGCGGCATGCTCGCCACGCTTACCGCGGCGCTGCCCGACCGGGTGCCGGTAAGCCAGCGGGGCACGGTCGGCGCGCTCATCGGCATCAGCCAGATGCTCGGCACTGTGCTCGGCGCGCTGCTCGTCACCGTGATCATCACCCGGATGACAGCGGGCTACGCCGCCTGTGCGGTCCTCGTCGTCGGCCTCGCGGCGGCGTTCGCGCTGCGCACCGAAGACGAACCGCTCCCGGCTCAGTACAAGCCCGAGCACCGGCTCTCGACAGCACTGCGGCAGCTATGGGTGTCGCCGCGGTCCTACCCCGACTTCGCCTGGGGCTGGGTGACGCACTTCCTGATCAACCTGGGCAACGACCTCGGCACGCTGTACCTGCTGTACTTCCTTGCCAAGGCTGCGCACTACCACGACCCGCAGACCGGGCTGCTCATCCTGATGGCCCTGTACGCCGTGGCGCTGCTTGCCGCCGGGTCGGTGCTCGGCACCCTCTCTGACCGGTCCGGGCGGCGTAAGCCATTCGTCATCGGATCCGCCGCCGTGATGGCGACCGCTGCGGCGATACTGGCGGCATCGCCTACCTGGAACCTAGCCTTGGTCGCCGCGCCGCTGCTCGGCGCGGGGTACGGCACGTACTGGGCGGCCGGACCCGCGCTGCTGACCCAGGTGCTGCCGGCCGCGGTGAACCGGGGGAAGGACGTTGGCCTCATCAACATGGCTTACAACCTGCCTCTGGTGGTGGCACCGCTGGTTGCCGGGGTAGTACTCGGGCTGATGGGCAGCTACCCGGCGCTGTTCGCGCTGGCCGGCGTGGTGACCCTCCTGGCGGCGTGGACAGTCAGCCGAGTCCGTTCCGTGGCCTGACTTTGAGGTGACTCTCAGCCTCGACGCCTTTACCGAATCGATATCAAACGGCATACTTACCAGGAGAGACAAAAATGTGGAGGTCACCCTTTTGATGAACCGGGCCTTCCGCTCTGCACGAGGCCTCATCGGGGGGTTGACTCTCCTCCTTGTGGGCGCTCTCACCGTCGGGCTGAGCGCTTGCGGCGCTCCCGCTTATAACTACGTCGCGGACTCCAAGGCCGGGACCTACTACAAGGTGCCGTCTGGATGGCATGCGATCTCCCAGGGAGATCTGAACACCGCGCTGGTAGCGGCGGGGGCGACCTGCACTGACATCTGGTGTAGCGGATTCGACGCGAACTCGTCGCCGAAGGGGAGCAACTTCCTCGCTCCCGACATCGGCCAGCCGTTCGTGTTCGCGGAAGTCGGCAACCTGTCCTCGACGGTGCAGAATGAGCTGTCCTACAACATGCTGCGCGATTTCATGCTGCCGGTCACCTCGACTTCCCGGACGCAGGACCAGTCACAGGGCTTCCCGCTGACCAACTTCAAGTCACTGCGCGACCAGACGATCACGGGCTCGCAGGGTGTGCACGGGGTGCGGGAGACGTTCCAGTACACGTTCCCCGGCGGGGTCGTTGACACTTTCGACGAAGACGTGCTGACCAACGCCGACGAAAACGTCGTTTACTTCCTCATGGTTCACTGCACCGAATCTTGTTACGCACAGAATCAGGGCAACATAAATACCGTCATGCAGTCATTTACCGTCGGGAGCCCGACATGAAGAAGGCCCAGCGGCCAGCGCAGGGACTCACCTATGAAGGCGGGCGGCCGAGAGACGAAGACATACTGACCCGCAAACCGGTACAGCTCTGGGACCGGCTCAAGTGGCTGGTTCTGCTCGCCGTCATCTGGCTGCTGCTCGTCTGGTCGCTGATGTCGGACCAGCCGCTCATGGGGTTCGTCGACGCGGCCCGGACCCAGGTCCATATGGCCTGGTGGGTCTTCATCCTGGCCGGCCTTGAAGCCCTGCATCAGCTGCACTACCTGATCAGCGAGCACTGGGCTGCCTACAACCAGTTCTGGGTGAACCGGGTGTGGGGCGGGTGGGCACGGTTCACCAATAGCAAGCTCTCGGCCTGGACGCGGTTCCGGATTACCCGGCTGATCAGCTGGCTCGTCGTCATCGCCGTCATCGCGATCATCACCGGCAAGATCATCCACTCGGCGCCGCTGCTCGCGCTGCTGCGGATCCCCGCGATTATCTGGGGCGCGATGCCGTTCGTGGTCCAGATCGTGTTCACGCTCTTCTTCGTGGTCGCCCAGTTCGGGATGCTGTTCTGGTTCCTGTCCAGGGGCGGCGTTGACGTCTACTACCCGGACGACATCAAGACCAGGTTCTCTGACGTCTGGGGCCAGGACCACGTGCTCGAGCGGGTCAAGGAGAACATCATCTTCCTTGAGAACCCGGAGGTCGTGGAGGACCGCGGCGGCTATGTGCCGGGTGGCCTGCTGCTCTGGGGTCCGCCTGGTACCGGCAAGACGCTGATGGCCGAGGCGGTCGCCGGCGAGACGGGCAAGCCGTACGTGTTCGTCGATCCGGGCGCGTTCATCAACATGTTCATGGGCGTTGGCGTGCTGAAGGTCAAGGGCCTGTTCCGCAAGCTCCGCAAGCTCTCGCTGCGCTACGGCGGCGTGATCGTCTTCTTCGACGAGGCTGACTCGCTCGGCAACCGCGGCATCGCCACCCAGGGCGCGCCCGGCCAGTCGGGCGCCGCGGCGCCGTTCAGCACGGATGGCTGCCACGGATTCTCCTACCTGTCATCCGACATCCAGCGGCGTCTCACCCACGACGCGATGAGCTCGCAGTTCGCCGCCGACCCGGCTGACCTCGGCATCAGGCGCAGCCCCCAGATCGTCGGCGGCATGATGGGCGGCGGCATGGGCGGTGGCGGCATGGGGACGCTGCAGGCGCTGCTCACCGAGCTGTCCGGGCTGAAGAAGCCGCGCGGGTTCTTCAACCGGGTGGTCCGGCGGGCGCTCGGAATGCGGCCGAAGCCGCCGCCCCACTACCGCATCCTGGTCATGATGGCGACCAACATGCCGTCCGCGCTCGACGAGGCGCTGCTGCGGCCGGGCCGGATCGACCGCATCTACCGGGTCGGCTATCCGACAAAGGCCGGCCGGGTGCGCACCTACCAGGGCTACCTGGACAAGGTGACACACGAGCTGACACCAGAGCAGGTCGACAAGCTGGCCACCATCACCCCGTACGCGACCGGCGCCACCATCAAGGACATGGTGAACGAGGCGCTGATCATCGCGATCAGGGACGGCCGCGACGTCATCACCTACCGGGACGTGATCAAGGCCAAGCAGCTCAAGGAACTCGGCCCACCCGAGGACGTGGAGTACATCGAGCGGGAGCGGCACGCGGTCGCGATCCATGAGGCGTGCCACGCGCTGGTGGCCTACCGGACCCGGCACCACATGGACATCGACATCGCCACCATCGAGAAGGGCAGCGGCTACCTCGGCATGGTCTCCTCCATCCCGCCGGAGGACCAGTTCACCCGGTGGCGCAGCGAGTACGAGTCGGACATCCTGGTCGCGCTCGCCTCGCTGGCCGGCGAGCGGCTCTTCTTCGAGAGCGACAGCTCGTCTGGCGTCTCCGGTGACCTCGATTCCGCCACCACGGTCGCCTCCTACATGGAGGGCTACTGGGGCATGGGCAAGACCGTGACCTCGGGCTCGGCCGTCAAGCGGCTCGAGGGCAGCACGCCCGGCGGCGGCAACCGCGCCGTCGGGGCGCCCGGCGGCGGCAGCGGCGGCGGCGCGGCTGGCGGCGACGGACCGATGTGGGGACGGCTCTCGGACCGGATTGAGGAAAACCTCGGCACGCTGCTCGTCCGGGCTGAGGAGATCCTGCGGGAGAACGAGCGGTACATTCTCTCGCTGGCGCACGCCCTGGAGACGAACAAGACGCTCAGCGGGGAGGACGTAACGGCCATCTTCGAGGGCACCGAGGGCCCGCTGGTGGATGGCAGGCCGTACGCGGACGACGCGTTTATCGACCAGCTGCGCTCCTACCACCTGGCGGCCAAGCGGGCGCACCAGCAGCACAGCAAGCCGGATCTGCCGCTTCCGCTGGCGCAGCCTGCGTACGCCATCGCCTCCGGGAACGGGTTCGGCACGTTCGGCGTCAACGGGAACGGAACCGGGTCCGAGGGCGACGACGTGATCGACTTCGGCGGTTACGGGACCGGATCCGGCGGCACCGAGTCGCACGGGACCGGATCCAGCGGGACCGGGCCGGCGGGCAACGGGTCCGCGGGCAACGGGTCGGCAGGCAACGGGTCCAACGGCGGGCCGTACAGCGGGCCGACCTACGACCCGCCGGCCTACGGCCCGCAGGACGGGTCCGGTGACGGGCAACATTAAGGGTGCGCGCGCGTAACGGCGTCCGGCTAGCGGTCAACCTGGTCAACGGGTCAACGCTGGCCGGACTCGCCGTCGCGCGGATTGGCGGTGCCAGGCTCTCGCGCTGCCCGGAGGGCCTGCTGGCGGGCACCGGCTACCGGCTGCCCGTGCCGTCCGCTCCCGCCTTCACGATGGGGAACGTGATCATCACCCGCCGGGACCTCCTCGACGTCGACAGCGACCTGTTCAGGCACGAGGCCCGGCATGCCACGCAGTACGCCTGGTTCGGCGGGCTGATCATGCTCCCGCTCTACTTCGCCGCGGCCGGGCTGTCCTGGCTGCTGTCCGGCGATGTCGGTTCGTGGAACGCCTTCGAGCGGGCGGCCGGGCTGGCCGACGGCGGCTACCTCAACCGTCCGCTGCGCAGCAGCTTGTCCACCTGGCCACGGTCCCGGTCGGGCACAAGGCGCACCTGGTAGATCGACCGGAACCGTTTCCCGGTCAGCAGGAGCTCGCCCGGCCCGGGCAGGGCGGCGATCCCGTTCGTAATCGCCTGCGGGTCATGCCAGTGCCGCTCGGCCACCGGGTGGGCGTCCACCGTATCGGTGACCTCCCCGGTCGCCAGGTCGATGCCGGTGAGGAAGCCGGTTCCCGCAACGTTGGCCCAGACCAGGCCGCCAGCCCAGGTGAGGTCGTTGAGCCCCAGGATCCGCTCCCCTCGGCACCGGACGTGCACGACGGCACGCGGCTCGAGCGTTTCCGGGTCCCGCCGGACCAGCTCGCCGGTCCCGTCGCTGGTCACGACCTCGGCCACGCCCTGGCCCACTACACGGCCATCTCCGGGGACCGCGCACATCCCCCAGCCCTCACGGTTGTAGCGGACTTTGTCTCGCAGCTCCATGGTGGCGGCGTCCCACCTCAGAGCGACCCGCTCGCGCCAGGTGAGCTGCCAGATGCTGTCCCCCACCCGGCAGATCCCCTCGGCGAAGAGATCCTCCGGCAGTGCCGCTTCGGCGGCAGGCGCCTTGCTGCCCGGCTGGTAACGCCGCAGCACGGATTCACCGTACAGCCCCACGGACTCCCACACCGTGGCCCCTTCGGCGAGCAGCCCCTGGGTGAAAGCTCGCCCAGGGTGCGGCATCCGCCGCAGCACCCGAACCCGGAAAAACCGCACCAGCCGATTATGGAAGCGACAGCGGCACATCCGCCAGTTCTGGCCTGCAGCGGCGGCTAGCATCGATTCCGTGGACCCCGAGACGGTAGACCAGAACTACGCCCAGCTGCAGCAGCAGGCACAGCAGACAGCAGCGCTGATCCAGACGCTGGCCGGCAAACTGCAGGCGGCTGCGGCCGCTGGCGACAGCAACGCACGCGAGTGGCTGCTCGACCTCAAGGAGATAACACTGGGAGTGCAGCAAGAACAAGGACAGGTATCCCTGCTGCTGCAGTCCATCCACTCCATGGTGGATAACCACGTCCAGTCACAGCAGCCCAGCTACCAGCCCCAGTATCAGCAGCCTCAATATCAGCAGCCCCAGTACCAGCAGGCTCCTTATCAGCAAGGTGCCGGCGGGATGCTGCAGCAATTCCTCGGCGGCGGATTCGGCCGGGCGATCATGACCGGCGCCGGGTTCGGCATCGGCGACGACCTCGTCCGGGCGATCTTCTAGCCGGAGCGCTGCCTCAGGACCGCCACCAGGGCCGGGACTATCTCGTGCAGGTCACCGATGACCGCGTAGTCGGCGCGGGTCATCATCGGGGCCGACGGGTCCTTGTTGATGGCGATGAGGTGCCTGGCGCCCGAGCAGCCGGCGATGTGCTGGATAGCGCCGCTGATCCCGCAGGCCAGGTACAGGTCCGGGGTGATCTTGGTGCCGGTCTGCCCGACCTGCATCGAATGCGGGCGCCAGCCCTCCGAGGTGACCACCCGCGAGACGCCGACCACGCCGCCAAGCAGCGCCGCTAGTTCCTCCAGCGGACCGAAGCCCTCGGCGCTGCCGACGCCCCGGCCGCCGCCGACCACCACGCGCGCCGTCGCAAGCGAGGCGCCGCCGGCTCCGGACAAGGTCTCGACCGCCCGGACCACCACGTCTGCTGCCTCAGCCGACGGTGAGATGCGGTGGACGACAGGTGCCGGGCACCCCGATCCGGCCACTGCAGGCGCCGATGTACCCGCCGTCGGCGCTGATGCGGAAACCACCCGCGCCTCGGCGGAAACCTCCGGGGCGGCGCCCGCCGTTCGCGCCGGAACGACGTCGGTCGCCACTGTCAGCAGCGCGACCGGGCCGTCGACCAGCGCCTCCTCGAGCAGCAGTCCCGCCCATCGCTGCCGGACGAGTGCGTACCCGCCGTCGACGGCAGGCGAAGCGGCGACGCAGTTGGCCGCCATCGGCAGTCCGGTGATCGCGCCAAGGTGGGCGAGCACCTCGTTGCCCCGGTCAGTCGCGGCCGCCACGACCCCCGCCGGTTCGCCGGCGCCTGCCCCGCCAGGCGCTGACCCGTCAGGCACCATGCCGCCGGGTACCGCACCGTTGAGCAGCCCCGCCAGCGCACGCGCCCAGGCCTGCGGCGCGTAGCCGTCGATGCCGGCCACCGCGATGATGTCGGTGACGCCGTAGGGGGCGAGGTTCTCCTGCGGCGGCTCGCCGAACAGCACCGCGGCGACGCGGGTACCCGCACCGGAAACCAGGCTGTCCGCCAGCTCACGGGCGAAGGCCAGCGCGCGGATGGAGGCGTCCGCGACCCCCGCCTCGTCGAGTTCCAGGAAGCAGTAGACACGCATCACAGCACCCCGATCTCGGCCAGGACCTCGACCAAGGCGGGTACCGCATCGGCGCCGTGGCCGAGCACGGTCGCCTGTTTCGTCGGTGCCTCCGGTACCCGCAGCGCCGTCATCCGGATGTCGCCAGCCGCCGGTTCCGGGACACTCATCCGGGTCACTGGCGCGCGCTTGGCCCGCAACCGGCCGGGCAGCGACGGGTAGCGCGGCAGGTTGATCCCCTCCTTGACGGTCAGCACACAGGGCAGTGGCAACGTGAATGCCTCGGTCGACCCCCGGTAGGTGCGCGACGCCGTCAGGGACACGCCGTCGCCGGCCATGGCGAGCGCCTTGATGCCGGTCGCGACCGGCCAGCCGAGAAGGTGCGCGAGCCTGATGCCGACCTGATAATCCCCGGTGTCTGACGCCTCGTTGCCGAGCAGCACCAGGTTGAACCCGCCGGAAACCACCACGGAGCAGAGCGCGGCCGCCGTCGCGATCGGGCCGGTCTCGGCGCCCGGGCCGGTCTCCAGCAGCACCGCCGCCGAGGCGCCAACCGCCAGGCACGAACGCAGCTGCTCCTCGGCTTCCGCGGGGCCGAGCGACACGACGGTCACCGACCCGCCGAACCGCTCGGTGAGGCGCACCGCCTCCTCGACCGCGCACTCCTCGTGCGGGCTAATCGTGAACCCCGACATCCTCGTGTCGATGCCGCGGCGGTCCGCGGTCAGGGTGATCGCGCCGCCGACGGTGGGAACCCGCTTCACGCAGACCAGGATCTCCATGACCGCCCCCTCAGCGCATCCGCGACCCGGATGGGTCGAACACGGCCCCTTCGGAGGCGACGGACACCGGGTACTGCTCTCCCATGTACTCGACGAGCAGCGCCGTGCCGACCTCGGCCGCCTCCGGCGGCAGGTAGGCCATCAGCAGGTGCTTACCGACCGTGGGCCCGGATCCGGCGGAGGTCACGTAGCAGGGCCGCCCGGCGGTGTCCACCAGCCGGGAGCCGTCCAGAGCGAGGACCGGCTCGCCGCCGAGCATGTACCTGGGCGTTCCGTCTGCCGACACGTGGTCATCCACGGTCAGCGTGCGGAGCACCGCCGCGGGGCCTGACGCCCGGGCGGCGAGGTACGCGTTCTTGCCGATGAAGTGCTCCGCCTTCACCCTCGGCCGGGCCATCCCGGCCTCGACCGGGTTGTACTCGCCGGTGAGCTCCGCACCGAACGCCCGGTACCCCTTCTCGAGCCGCGCCGTCGTCCCGTACACGCCGATCCCGGCGGGGACCAGCCCGTGCGGCTGTCCAGCCACCCACAGCAGGTCCCAGAGATGCCCCGCCTGCTCCGCCGGCACGTGCAGCTCCCAGCCGAACTCCCCGACGTAGGAGATCCGCGAGGCGAGTACCACTGCCTGTCCGATCTCGATAAGAGCGGTCGTACCGAACGAACCGGGCGGACTGTCATCGCCATCGCCGGACGCGGCGGCGAGGACGTCCTTAGCGCACGGTCCCCATAGCCCGATCGTCGCCCACGCCGAGGTCACGTCCGTCAGCTGCGCGTTCGCCGGCAGGTGATCGCTGATCCAGCTGGCGTCGCGGGCGCCGTCCGCGGCGCCGGTGACGACCCGGAATGCGTTCGCGCTGAGACGCATGATGGTCAGGTCCGCAACGAACTTCCCCGCCTCGTTAAGGAACGGCGTGTAGACGGTCCGTCCGGCGGGCACGTCGAGCTGCGCGACGGCCAGGTTCTGCAGCCCGGCCAGCGCACCGGGCCCGGTGACGTCCAAGATCGTGAACGCGGACAGGTCGACCAGGCCAGCTCCCTCGCGCAGCGCCAGGTGCTCGGCGTTGATAATCGGCGACCACCAGCGAGACTCCCACTCGGCGGGCCGCTCCATGAGCCTGCCCGCGTACTTCTCAAGCAGCTGCTCATTGCAGCCGTACCAGTGCGGCCGCTCCCACCGCGCGGTCTCCCGGAACACCGCGCCCAGTTCCCTGGTGCGCTCGTAGAGCGGGCTTGTGCGCAGCGGGCGCAGCGATTCGTACTGCTCGGCGGGGTGCACGATGCCGTACATCTTGTTGAAAGACTCCGCGGCGCGAGCGCGGGCGAATCCCGCGGTCCGCGACGACGGGTAGAACCGCGCGACGGCGGCCTCGTGCACGTCGACCGTCGGCACCCGGCCGGACATCAGCTCGGCCACCGCGCGACCGCAGCCGGGGCCTTCCTTGATCCAGCTCGCCGCGGCAACCCACAGTCCCTTCACCTCGGGTGTCTCGCCTAGCAACGGATGGCCGTCAGGCGTCATCGAGATCAGGCCGTTGATCGCGTACCTGATTCCGGCGTTCTCGTCGCCGAGCAGGTCGGGCATGAGCTCAAGGGACTTCGCCAGCTGCGGATCGAAGTCGTCGGCGGTAAACGGCAGCTCGGTGGGCGAGAGCACCGCCTCCTCGTTGGACGGGATGGTCTCCGGCGGGACGATGATCGGCCGGTGCATGTAAGAGCCGACCTCCATGTCGCCGCCGTGCTGCCGCTCGTACATGCCCTCGTCCACGTCGCGGACGATGGGGTAGGAAATCTCGCCGGTGGTTCCGGCGAACAGCCCGATCGGGCCGACGCTGATCATCTGGTGCACGACCGGGGTGAGCGCAAGCCGCGCGCCGGCGAGCGCGGCCACCTTGGCTGACCAGACGCCACAGCAGATGACCACGTGCTCGGTCGCGATCGTCCCCTTGGTAGTAACGACACCGGTGATGCGCTCAGCTGTCGTTGTGATGTCGAGGACCTCGGCGCCGGCGAGCACGGTGAGGGCGCCCGCAGCCTGGGCCTGCTCGCGCATGAGGGTGCCGGCCCGCAGCGAGTCGACAACGCCGACGGTGGGGAAATGGGCGCCGCCGAGGATCACTGACGGGTCCAGGTAGGGGACGAGCTTTGCCACGCCATCGGGAGTGAGAATCTCGGCCGGGATGCCCCAGGCCTTGGCCTGGGTGGTGCGGCGCAGCAGCTCCTGCATCCGCTCTGGCGTGCGGGCCACTTCGATGCCGCCAGACTCAGTGAAAACGCCGAGCTCCCGGTACTGCTCGGTGGAATCGCTAGTGAGCTCGAACATCAGCCTGCTGTACTCGATGGGGAAGATGAAGTTCGAGGCATGGCCGGTGGAGCCGCCCGGGTTCGGCATCGGGCCTTTGTCCAGGAGCACGATGTCGCGCCAGCCGAGCAGGGCCAGATGGTGCACCAGGCTGTTGCCGACGATGCCGGCGCCGATGACTACGACGGCTGCGCGGGCTGGGATGTCGGTCATGAGATCTCCTCAAGCAGCACTTCCAGGGCGGCTTCCAGTCGGGTGGTGGCGGTGTCCAGTCGCGTCAGCGGGAGGCCGAAGAGGCCGGCTATCCTCCTCGCCTCAGCTTCGAGTTCTGCCGTCGGATGCTGGGCGAGCCAGACCAGGCGGCGGTAGTGGCCGAAGTAGTCCGGCCACAGCTCCGGGTGGCGGTCCAGGCCCAGGCTCGCGATGACCGTCCGGTCGAAGGTCTTCACCAGGTAGTCAGTCAGCAGATAGCTGCCGGGTTCCGCAGTGAAGAGGGCCGCGATCGCCTCGGGACCGGCGTAGAGGTCGTAGCAATGCAGGCCGGGGAGGCGCGGTGTGCCGGCTCGTCCCGCGAGCTCATCGAGGGCGCCGTAGCTGCCGCAGTCCGCGTATCCGAGCAGCGCGCGGGAACCGTTGGCGCGGGCAGCCGCCACGGTTCGTTCCGCATGTCCTTTTATCGTTTCCGGACGGTTGTGCAAAGCGGCGGCCAGTGGGCGCACCACGAGCGGCCAGCCGCGGCGGGCGGCTATTTCCCTGATGTGGCCCGCCAGGGCACCGCAGGCGACCACCTCGACGGGGCTAGCAACCTCAGAAGGAGAGCTCCGCGATGAATCGGTCGTTGAAGTCGGATCGGTCGCTGAGTTCGACATACCTCACCTCCTCAAGCAGGGCGAGGGCGGCGGCACGGTCGCGGACCGACAGCAGGGCCATCTTGGCGCCTTCGCCCGCGACGTTGCCCGCGGCAATGATGCGGCGGGTGCCGATGCCGGGGACAAGGCCGATCCGGATCGCCGACTTCGCGGACAGGTAGGAGCCGAAGGAGCCGGCCAGCAGCACCTGCTTGACATCCTCTTCAGTCAGGCCGGCGTCCTCCAGCAGGATGCGCCAGCCGGTGGCGATGGCCGCCTTGGCGAACTGCAGCTCGCGGATGTCGCGCTGCGACAGGTACACCGATCCTGACAAGACGAAAACCCGCTCCTTGCCGATCGTGGCGAAGCGAGCGGCGAGGGCGGGAGCCACGATTCGCGCCTCATCTTCGGTGATGAACCGGCCCGAAGCGTCCAGCAGGCCGGCATCCGCGAGCGCAGCGACCGCGTCGACGAGGCCGGAGCCGCACAGGCCCGTCGGCTCGGTGTCGCCGATGACGGTGAGCTTCAGGTCGCCGTCACCGGTGACCGTCACGGCCTCGATCGCGCCGTCAGCGGCGCGCATGCCGCAGCGGATCGAGGCGCCCTCGAACGCCGGGCCGGCCGGGGCGGCGGTTGCGGTGAGCCAGTCCCGGCCGCCCAGGACGATCTCGCAGTTCGTGCCGATGTCGATGAACAGCCGGACTCGCGGATCCCGGTCCATGCCGCTCGCGAGCAGCCCGGCGGTGATGTCGCCGCCGACGTACGCGCCGAAGGCGGGGAAGACGACGGCGCGTGCCTGCGGGTGGGCGGGGACGCCCAGGTCGCTGGCCCGGACCTCGGGGAGCAGACGGGCGGCCATGATGAACGGGGCGACGCCGACTGCTTCGGGGTCAAATCCGAGGACCAGGTGGACCATGGTCGCGTTGCCTGCCAGTGCGACCTCGTAGACCTCTGCTGGCCGCACGCCGCCTTCTTCGCAGACCGCGGACGCAAGCTCGGTGAGCGTTTCCACGGCGAGTTCGCGCAGCTTGCCGGCGGCGGCGGGGTCGAGCATGGTCGCGCTGATCCGCGCGATCACGTCGGCGCCGAACGGCTGCTGCTTGTTTAGCATCGACGCCACCGCCGCCGGGGTGCCGGTGGTCAGGTCGAGCAGCGTGCCCACCACCGTCGTGGTGCCCAGGTCGAAGGCAAGGCCGAAGGCGCGTTGCGTGGTGTCGCCCGGTTCGACCGCGATCAGCGTGTCGTCGGAGACGACCGCGGTGACCTTGAAGTCGGCGTCCCGCAGCGTGCGGCTCAGGGTCCGGAGTACGGCCAGATCGGCCTTCTCGGCGAGGTCGCTGATCGCCCGGAGAACCCGCTCAAGGTCGGTCGCCTGGTCTGCTAGCGACGGTTCGTCGAGTTCCAGGTAACGCTTGCGGACGGCGGGGCGCAGGATCACCTGCCGGCCGACGCCGACGGTGGCCGCCTTGGGCCTGGTGGTGAGCGGCGGGACCTCGACGTCGGCATCGGTCGTGGCCGCGGTACGGCAGGCGAGGCGCCAGCCGTCCTGGATTTCCGCGCTCGTGTACGCGCGGACGTCCAGGCTCGTGGGAGCGGGCGGGTCGGTCTTGAACCTGACCCGGCACTTCTTGCAGGTGCCGTGGCCTCCGCAGGTGGAGTCGATCGCGATGCCGTTCCAGCTCGCCGCGTCGAAGAGCGTTACCCCGTGCGGCACCCGCACCGGGCGGTCGTTGAACCGCAGGTCGACGCGCTGGCTCATGGCGGAGTGACCTGGACCGTGCGTGCCTGCGCTGCGCGGTATGCGCCGATCCAGGCCGCGCCCCAGTCGTCGCGGCCGAGCAGCAGATCGGCGGCCCTGGCCGCGGTGACCACCTGGGGTGATCGCGCGTCCATGATCGCGCTGGTCAGCCCGTGCGCGGCGGCGAGCGGGAGGAACGCGGCGGTGATGGCGTCCCGGTCCGGCATGCCGAACGAGAGGTTGGACGCGCCGAGGGTGGTGTTGACGCCGAACTCGTCCCGGATCAGGGCAAGGGTCTCGATCGTTCGCATGGCGTTGCCGACATCCGCTCCGACGGGCATCGCCAGCGGGTCGATGACGATGTCCTCGATCGGGATCTGGTAGCTGTCCGTGGCGGTGCGGATCAGCTTCCTTGTCAGCTCGAGGCGGTCTTCCGGAGCGTCGGGGATCTGCTCCTCGTCGTTGGGCAGGCCGATGACCGCGGCGCCGTATCGCTTGACCAGGGGCAGGATGGTGTGCAGCCGCTCATCCTCGGCGGTCACCGAGTTAACCAGCGCCTTGCCTTGGTAGCTGCGCAGGCCGGCTTCGAGAACTTCGGGGATCGACGAGTCGATCACCAGCGGCAGGTCGGTGCGGCCCTGGATCAGCGTGATGGCCTTGACCATGAGCGCTGCCTCGTCGGCGAGCGGGGCGCCCATGTTCACGTCGAGCAGCATCGCGCCGCCGGCGAGCTGCTGCGCCACGTCGATCTCGACGCGCGACAGGTCGCCGTCGCGGAGTTGCCGCTGGAACTTCGACCGGCCGGTGGGGTTGATCCGTTCGCCGATGATCGCGAATGGGCGATCGTGCCCGATGGTGACGGTCCTGGCCGCCGAGGAGACGATCGTGTGCACGGCGGCGCTTTCAGGCGTGAGCGAGGGCGCGGCGGCGGCGGAGCAGTTCCTTGGCCTTGACCACGGCGGCAGAGGCGTCCGCCGCGTAGCCGTCGGCGCCCACCACGTCGGCGTACTCCTGGGTGACCGGGGCGCCGCCGACCATGACGATGACCTCGTCGCGCAGGCCAGCCTTGGTCAGTGCGTTGATGTTCGCCTTGAACATCGGCATCGTCGTGGTGAGGAAAGCGGAGAAGCCGACGATGTCGGGCTTATGGGTCTGCACCGCCGCAACGAACTTCTCCGGCGCGACCTGAACGCCCAGGTCGATGACCTCGAAGCCAGCGCCCTCGAACATGATGTTGACCAGGTTCTTGCCGATGTCGTGCACATCTCCCTTGACCGTCCCCATCACGATCCGGCCGATGGTTTCTGCGCCGGTTTCAGCGAGCAGCGGGCGGAGAATGTCAAGGGCGCCTGCCATGGCCTTCCCTGCGATCAGCATCTCCGGGACGAAGAAGTCGCCGCGCTCGAACCGCGCGCCCACCTCCTCAAGAGCCGGGATCAGCGCCTCGTAGAGCAGCGTCTCAGGGCCGAGCCCGTCCGCCAGGCCCTGCCTCGTCAGGTCAAGGACATCGGGCCGGTTGCCGGTCAGAGTCTTGTCGTAGAGCTCGGTGAGCAGGTCGTCTCTGGTCATAAGGCGCTCGCCCTCCTGGCGGTCCGTGGCCGGTGGCCAAGCGCGGCGGACAGGCCCACGGCCTCATCAACGCAGCAGCGGGCGGCTTTCGCCGCCGCCTCCCGGGTCATCCGCGATACCGGCGCGGATACCGACATGGCCGCCACGACCGCGCCGTCGTAGCGGAAGACCGGCGCCGCGAACGCGATGAGTCCCGCCTCGAGCTCCTCGTCGGTCACCGCGTAGCCGCGAGCCCGGATGGCGGCGAGCTCGGCGCGCAGCGCCGCTGCGCTGGTGATCGTCCGTGCGGTGCACTTCTCGAGCTCTCCGGGCGGCAGCTTGGCAGCACCGTAGGCGAGCAGCACCTTGCCGAGCCCGGAGGCGTGCAGCGGGACCGGACGGCCCACCCAGTTGGTGCCGCCGATCAGGTAGGTGCAGTCCACCTGGGCGATCTGCTCGACGACGTTTCCGGTGGCCACGCCCAGGTTGATCGTCTCACCGGTGGCCCGGCCGAGCCGGTCAAGGAAGGGCTGCGCGACGGCGACAAGGGATGTGTCCGCGCCGCCCCGCCAGGCGAAGGACACGAACATCTCGCCCGGCAGGAACCTGCCGTGATCGTCACGGCGAACCAGGTGGTTGCGCTCGAGGGCGAGCAGCAGCCGGGAGGTAGTCGACTTGGCGAGGCCGGTTACCTCGGACAGTTCCGTGAACGTGACCGGATCGGGTGCGTGCACGACCTCCGAAAGCAGCCGCGCGGCCCGGTCCACCGCCTGGGTCCCGTTCGCATTGCTCATAAGAGTTTGCCGCCTGACGCTCAATGTCTATTCCACTTTATGGAACCAAGTTCTACGATATGGGGATGTTTGTCAATAGAATGCCGCGCTACGAGATCCTCACGCCGGACGCGATCGGGGTTCTTGACAAGGGCTGGCGGCGGATCGTGTCCGAGGTCGGCGTGCAGTTCGCCAAGCCGGAGGCGGTGGAGCTTTTCGCCCGGGCCGGGCAGAAGGTGGACGGCGAGGTCGTTTATCTCGACCCCGAGTTCGTGCTTGAGCAGGTCGCAAAGGTGCCGCGCGAGTTCGACATTCAGGCCCGCAACCCGGTCAATTCCGTACATATCGGTGGCGATCACATGGTGTTCGGCGCGGTGTACGGATCTCCGTTTGTCCGCGACGGGTCGGTCCGGCGGGACGCCACGCTTAACGATTTCCACAATCTGGCAAAGCTGTCCCAGGCATTCCCCGAACTTGACACCGCCGGCGGCGTGATCTGCGAGCCGAACGACGCGCCGCTTGACTCCCGGCACCTGGACATGGTGCATGCGCTCAGCACGCTCACCGACAAGATCTATATGGGCAACGTGGTCTCCGGGCCGAATGCTGTCGACACGATCGCGATGACCTCGATCCTGTTCGGCGGCGGGGCCGGCGCCGGCGCGGGCCGCGCGGCTATTGAAAAGACCCCGGCCGTGGTCTCGCTGATCAACTGCAACTCGCCGCTGCGCTGGGATGACCGGATGCTCGACGCGCAGTTCGAGTACTGCTCCGCAAATCAGCCGGTGGTGCTGACCCCGTTTCTGCTGATGGGCGCGATGTCTCCGGTGACAATCCCGGCCGCGCTCGCCCAGCAGCTCGCGGAGGCCCTTGCCGGGATCGCGCTAGCCCAGCTCATCAGGCCAGGTTGCCCGGTGATTTTCGGTTCGTTCCTCTCCAACATCGACATGCAGTCTGGATCGCCGTCATTCGGCACCCCGGAGTCGGCCATCGGCCTGCTGTGCACCGGCCAGCTCGCCCGGCACTACGGCCTGCCGTTCCGCACCGGCGGCGGGCTCAACTCCTCGCAGACGGCTGACGCGCAGGCCGCGTACGAGTCCCTGATGACCCTGCTGCCGACGTTCCTGGCCGGGACGAACTTCGTCATGCACGCGGCCGGCTGGCTGGAAGGCGGCCTGGTGAGCTGCTACGAGAAGTTCATCATCGACGTCGAGCTGCTGCGCGAGCTCCGGGTGGAGTTCACCCCGCTCGACATCTCCGAGGAGTCGCTCGCGTTCGGCGCGCACGTGGAGGTGGGACACGGGGGGCATTTCCTTGGCGCGGCGCACACCATGGAGCGGTTCAGGGACTGCTTCTACCGGCCGCTGTTGTCCTCCACCGCGAACTTCGAGCGGTGGCTGCGCTACGGCGGGAAAGACGCGACCGAGCGCGCGGGGGAGATCTGGCGGGCCAAGCTCGACTCCTACGAGCAGCCGCCGCTGGACGACGCGGTCCGTGCCGAGCTCGACGACTATGTGGCCCGGCGCCGCACCGAACTAGGCGACTGAGCGGGCTTTTCAGACCGGTATCGTGAGCGATATGAGCGAGTCGGAAAGCAAAGGCGTGGAGTTCATCCTGACTCTGTCCTGCCCGGACAAGCCAGGAATCGTCTACGCGGTCTCGAGCTTCCTCGTGCAGCACTCAGGGAACATCATCGCGAGCCAGCAGTACGGCGAGCCCGACGGCGGCCATTTCTTTATGCGGGTGCACTTCGCGGTCCCGCAGCCGGGCAAGTCGGTCGCCGAGCTGGTGCGCGACTTCACCTGGGTTGCCGAGGCCTTCCACATGACCTGGCGGCTGCACGACAAGTCCGAGCGCATCCGGACCCTGCTCATGGTCTCCCAGCTCGGGCACTGCCTCAACGACCTGCTCTTCCGGTGGTCGGTCGGCTCGCTGCCGGTAGAGATCACCGTCGTGGTCTCCAACCACGACACCTTCCGGGACCTGACCGAGTCCTACAAGCTCCCGTTCCACCATCTCCCGGTGACTCCCGAGACCAAGCCGGCGGCTGAGGCCCGGCTGATGTCGCTGATCGACGAGACGCAGACCGAGCTGATCGTGCTCGCCCGGTACATGCAGATCCTCTCCCCGGAGGTGTGCAAGCGAGTCGAGGGACGGATGATCAACATCCACCACTCCTTCCTGCCCTCCTTCAAGGGCGCCAAGCCCTACCACCAGGCGCACGCCAAGGGCGTGAAGCTGGTCGGCGCGACCGCGCACTACGTCACGCCGGACCTGGACGAGGGGCCGATCATCGAGCAGGACGTGATCCGGGTGGACCACGCGTACTCCCCGGCAAAGCTCACCGAGGCCGGCCGCGACGTCGAGGCCCGGGTACTGGCCCGCGCGGTCGCCTCACACGCCGAGCACCGGGTTCTGCTGAACGGCAACCGCACCGTCGTCCTGGGTTAGCGGTACTGGCGATACCTTTTAGCCGTGACTAAGTCGGTCGTCGCGGTTCGCGGCCTGCGCATGGCGTACGGCAGCGTCGTCGTGCTCGAGGACATCGATCTCGCCATCGCTGCGGGCGAGATCGTCGCGGTGACCGGCGTCAACGGGGTGGGCAAGTCCACGCTGCTGTCGTGCCTTGCGGGCTTCCGTGCGCCAGCACAGGGAACGGTGACCGTGCTTGGCGGGCCGCCACGCGACAACGCCGCGTTCTGGCGGGATGTGGCGCACGTCGCCGACCAGCCGACCTGGTACCCCGGACTGACCGTCAGGGAACTGCTCGAACTGGTCCGGATGACCCATGAGCCGGTAACCGGCTGGTGCATGGCGGCCGAAGAGCTGATCGAGGTATTCGGCCTCACCGAGCGAGCCGACGCCAGCCCGCTTGCGATGTCCTCCGGTCAGCGGCAGCGGCTGTCGCTTGCCGCCGCCCTGGCCCGGCCGAGCCGGCTGCTCCTGCTCGATGAGCCGGAACAGTCGCTGGACGCGGGGTTCCGTCGGGAGCTCGCCGGGCTGCTGCGCGCAGGATACGCCCGAAACGGCGGCACGGTCATTATGGCCACCCATGACCACGAGTTCGCGGTGGCGGCCGACGCCCGGGTCATACAGCTCTCGGACGGCCGGATCGTCCCGGAACCAGCGGACTCGCCATGACGGCGGTCAGCGTCGCCGCGCCGAGTGTGCGGACGGTCCGCGCTTTCATCGGCAAGCGCCGTCGGCGGAGCTGGCTCGACTGGTACTTTGCCGGCTTCGCCCTTGTGATCGCCTCGCTATACCTCGCGGACCTGCTGGCGAGCCCGTTCAGCCGGCTCAGCGGACAGGCCGGCCACACGGCCACCCAGGCGGCGGCGACCCAGGCCGTGACCGGCGCTGGTCTGGTGATTGGCGCCGCGGCGGGGCTGCTGCTGCTCGCGCAGGCGCTCGGCCCGCTCGCGCTCTCCCCGGCCGACGCGTCCTGGCTGCTGCTATCCCCGCTTGACCGGCGCGCGGTGCTGCGCCGCTCCGCGGCGACCGCTGCCGGCCTCGCGGCTTTGGCCGGCGCGTTCCTCGGCGTGCTCGCGCTGGCCATGGCGGGGCCGTACTTGCGTCCGGCGGGCGGCTCACTGCCCGCCTCCTGGCTGGTGCTGTCCGCCGTCGCCGGGGCCGGCTTCTGCGTGGCCGCCGTCGCTGCCGAGGCCCTAGCCCAGCCGGAACATAGCGCCCTGGCGCGCGGCTGCTGCGCGGCCGTGGCGCTCATCGGCCTCGGCGGCGCCATCGCCGGTCAGTACTCGGCTTCCGTGTCGCACGCGATCACCAGCGGCTTCGGCAGCTTGTCCACGTCGGCGTTCGACGCGGCCGCCCTGGTCGCACTGGTGCTCGCCGTAGCCGCCGGGACGCTGGCGTGGCGGCTGCTGCCGCGATTCCCGGCCGGCGTGCTGCGGACCGACTCGGCCAATGCAGGCCGGGCCCTGACCGCGGCTGCGTTCCTCAACCTGCCGCTGCTCGCCTGGATCGCCGAAGACGCCCACTGGCGAAGCCGGCTGCTCCCGTCGCGGCCGTGGCCGAAGCTGCCCCCGCCCCTTGTCCTCGCCTGGGCCGACTGGCGGCGGCTCGGACGCCGGCCCGGAACTCTCGCAGTGCTGGTCGTCAGTACCGTGGTGCCCATGCTGGCGGGGACGGCCATCACCGGCCACGAGCGCGGCCTGGTCATCGCGGCGGCCCTGCTCATCGGGGGTATCGCGGCAGGGACGCCGGGCACCACCGCGATGGAACGTGACCTCAACGATCCCGCACTGCGCCGGATGCTCGGTGTCGACGTGGCCCCGGCGCTCGCCGCGCGCGCCGTGCTGCCCGTGCTGCTGTCGATGGCCTGGCTCGGGCTGGCGCTCGCGCTGCTCGTCACCGGCGGTGTGCTCTCCGGCTGGCTGTGGCCGCTCGTCGGGCTGGCCGCCGGGCCGGGGCTGGCGGCGGCCGTCCTGCGGATGGGGCGTACGGCGCCCATCGACCCGGCCGAGCCGGGCCGTGATACGCCGATGGGGACTATCTACCCCTGGCAGCTGACCCGGTTGCTTAGTCTCATCCTCGGCGTCGTCGGCGGCTATCCGGCGCTGCTTGCCGTCAAGCACGACCAGGTGCTGGGCAAGACGCTAGCTGAGCAGATCATCTTCTCCGCGGTGATACTCGGTGGCTACCTGATGTACGCCGCGCGCCAAGCGCAATAACTTGAAACCCGCCTACCGCGGGCACTCAATATGTCATAACACTTGGATATGGCGTCGCTTGAGCTGGAATTCGATGGACTGCGCCGCACGTACGGCTCTGTCAAAGCGCTCGACGGGCTGTCGTTCGGCGTCCCCGCCGGGCAGGTCTTCGGGTTCCTCGGCCCGAACGGCGCGGGCAAGACTACCGCCATGCGCGCGCTCTTCGGGGTCACTGCCCTGGAGTCGGGTGAGATCCGGTGGCGAGGCAAGCCAGTCGACGAGGCGGCCCGCCGCACATTCGGGTACATGCCAGAGGAGCGTGGCCTCTACCCGGCCATGGCCCTGTTCGACCAGGTCTCCTACTTCGCGCTGCTGCATGGCATGACCGCCGCGGTGGCGGAGAAAGCCGCCTGGCACTGGATCGGCAGGCTTGGCCTGGCCGGGCGGGGCCGCGAGCGGATCGACACGCTCTCGCACGGCAACCAGCAGCGAGCCCAGCTTGCGGTCGCCCTCGTCCACAACCCGGAGCTGCTCGTACTCGACGAGCCGTTCTCCGGTCTCGACCCCGGCGGCATCGACGACATGAGCGCGATTCTCGCCGAGCGGGCGGCTGCCGGAGTCACCGTGCTTTTCTCCAGTCACCAGCTCGACCTCGTGGAGAACATCTGCGACTCGGTCGCGATCATCTACCAGGGCAGGCTCGTCGCATCCGGGACGGTCACGGACCTGCGCCGCGGCGACCATCCACGGCTCGCGGTGCGAGTTCAAGGCGACAAGGAGGCCGGGTGGGCGGATGCCGTGCGGGATGTGGGCACCATCGAATCTGTCCGGCCCGATGGAACGGCATTGATATCCCTGGCGGTCCCGGCTGACTCCCAACGGGTCCTTGATCTCGCGCGGGCGGCCGGCGTCGTTGAGCACTTCGCGTTCGAGGACCGCTCGCTGTCGGAGATCTTCCGCACCGCGACCGGCGCGTCGGTCGGCCAGGCCGAGGCCGAGCACGCCTCACGAGCAATGGCTGGTGGACGATGAGAAACAACGGTTCGTTCCGCACGACCTGGCTTGTTGCGCGCAGGGAAATGCTGCAGCGCGGCAAGACGCGAGTCTTTGCCATTACGACCCTCATCTTGATGGTCGCGGTCGCGCTCGGCGTTGCGCTGCCTGCCGTCCTATCCGGGCATGGCGGTACCCAGCACGTCGGCATCGTCGGCAGTGACACAGCGACACTGAGCAGCATCGTGGTCGAGGCGGGGCGGCTGTCGGGGCAGACCTCCGTCGCGGTGCCGCAGCCGAGCCTGGCGGCGGCGGAGGATGCGCTACGGTCTGGTCAGCTGAGCGCCGTGCTCGTCGAGAACTCCGAGGTGCTGGTCAAGCAGGTGCCCGTTGGCGGCACCAGTGGTGCACTCGACACGCTGGCGCAGCTCGCCGGTCTGTCCAAGCTGATCAAGGCCGTGCCGGGGGCGGCCACCGCGGTGCAGCACGGGGTGTCGCTGCCCGTACGCGGGCTCGAGCCGCCCTCGAAATCGCTTGCCTCCCGGTTGACCGGGTTGTTCACCGTGATCATCGTGTGGGTGCTGATCAGCGTGTACGGGTCACAGATAGCTCTCGGCATCGGCGAAGAGAAGTCGAGCCGAGTGGTGGAGGTGCTGCTCGCTTCCGTCCGGCCGCTGCAACTGATGGTCGGCAAGGTGCTCGGCATCGGGCTGCTGGCGCTGACGCAAGCGGCGGCGATGGTAATCGCGTTCATCGTCGCCGGATTCGCGTCCGGGTCGAGCCTCGTCCACGGGGCTGAGCTCGGGATCGTGATCATCGGCGGGGTGTACATCGTGCTCGGCTACGCCTTCTACTGCACAGCATTCGCGGCGGCCGGTTCGCTCGTCTCGCGGCAGTCCGACGTGAACTCGACCGTTCTCCCGGTGCAGATCCCGCTGATCGTCGCGTATGCGCTGTCCTATACGGTCATCTACGCCAACGGGGCGAACGCGCTCTACCACGTGCTCGGCTTCCTGCCACCGACCGCGCCCGTCGCGATGCCAGTGCTGTACGCAGCGGGCGACGTTCCGCTGTGGCAAGTGGCGGTGTCAGCGGTGCTTCTGGCGGCGGGCACGGTATGGATGGCAAGAGTCGCGACGCGGATCTACACGGCGTCGATCCTGCGGACCGGGCCGAAGATCAGCTTCCGGCAGGCGCTCCGCCAAGGGGCGGAGCAGGCCTGACCCGGTCAGTCGTCGCTGCGGCCGTTCTGCCGGACCGCGGCCCGGACTGCGCCGTATTCGCTGATTGCGACGACAACCATCGCGATCGGCGCGATGATCGCGGGCGTGGTCTTACCGTTTGAGCTGGCGCTGCTGGTCGCGCCGAGCATGATCGCGTAGACCAGCACGCCGATCGCCGGGTAGGCGATCAGCGCGAGCGTCTTCGGCTGCCAGTTGTTGTAGCCGCCGATCCCGTGATGCAGCGGGACCAGGCTGCCGGGCGGCAGGATCCTCGCCCCGTAAACCGAGATCGCCACCATCGCCGCGACGGCGATCGCACCCGCGATCACAAGCCCCATGTCCATCGGTGCATCACCTTTGAGTGCACAGGCAGGCGGTCCGCCGGCCGTCCAGTTGCGATATTACTCGGCACCCCGGGAGACTGGACCTTTCGTATATCCGATAATGTCCTTATATATGGCTGTTCTGGGGGAGCGGGAGCGATCCCGATTCGGGCGATCGTTCGAATCGCTTGAGTCGTCGCCGTTCCGCGGGTGGTTTCTCAGCCAGGTGTTCTCCGCGTCGGGGACGATGACGCAGACTGTGGCAACCTCGTGGCTCCTGCTGCGGCTGACGGGCAGCAGCGTCGACCTCGGGCTGCTGTCCACCTGCACCTTCCTTCCCGTCTTGCTGCTCAGTCCGCAGGCCGGGGCGCTAGTTGACCGGGTGGACCGGCGAAAGCTGCTGATCGCGACCCAGGCGTCGCTTTGCGCCCTGTCGGCGGCTGCCGCGGCGATCGTCGCGAGCGGAGTGGTCCAGGCATGGATGCTCTTCCTGATCGGGGCGCTCACCGGAACCGTGACCGCGCCAGACAACACTGCTCGGCAGGTCTACGTGGTCGACCTCGTGGGCACCCAGCGCCTCGCATCGGCGGTCAGCCTTAACGAGATCGTCCTCAATACTTCACGCATCGTGGGGCCGGCGGTCGGCGGCGCACTGCTCGCCACCGTGGGGGTCGCCGCCTGCTGCGCGGTTAACGCAGCGTCGTACCTGATCCCGCTGTTCGTTCTGCTTACTCATAGGCGAGCACAGTCGGCTGCTCCCAGGAGCACGATTCGCCAACAGGGACCTGGGGTCTCTCTTCGCGACGCGGTCCGGTACGCGTGGCGGCACGGGCCGATCCGGGTGTCCTTGTTCCTCGCCGCGGCCTCCGGGCTGCTGTTCAACCTGGGCGTATCGCTACCGGTGCTTGCCATCCGGGTGTTCCATCTCGGCGGCGGCGGATACGGGCTGATGATGTCGGCGTTCGGGATCGGAGCGCTGCCCGGCGCGCTGCTCGCCGCCGGGGGTCGACAGCCAACCGGGCGGCGGGTCGGCTGGCTAGCGCTCGCCACCGCCGCGAGCGTTCTCGGCACCGCGTTCGCCCCGCTGCTGTGGCTGACCATCATCGGGCTCGCGGTGGTCGGCTGCCTGTCGATCTGGTTTATCGCCACAGCCAACACGCTCGTGCAGATCGCGGCTGCGCCAGGGATGCGCGGCCGGATGATGGGCCTGTGGACGACGGCACTCCCCGGGACCTCGCCGGTGAACAGCCCGTTCGCCGGCTGGGTAACCCAGGACATCGGGCCGCGGGAAGGTTTCGCACTGTCCGGCCTGGCCTTGGCGCTCGTGTCTACTCTCGGCTGGCGAGCACTCTCCAGGGACCGGGGGACGTCGGAACTGTAGGTTTGGCCGTACAACACTTCTGGGACAAGGATGCGCAGATGACGGTAATCGGGAATTCTGACCTCGACGTTTTCCCGCTCGGGCTTGGCGGTAACACGTTCGGCTGGACCTCGGACGAGGAGACGTCGTTCGCGGTGCTCGATGCCTACGTCGCGGGCGGCGGCAACTTCATCGACACTGCCGACTCGTACTCCGCCTGGGCGCCGGGGAACTCCGGCGGTGAATCAGAAACCATCATCGGCGAGTGGGCAAAAGCCCGGGGCAGCCGGGACTCGGTGATTATCGCGACGAAGGTCAGCAGTCACCCGCGGTTCCGTGGGCTGTCCGCGCGGAACGTGCGTGCCGCGGCCGACGCATCCCTTGCCCGGCTCCAGACGGACCACATCGACCTGTACTACGCGCACTACGACGACCCAGAGGTCCCGATCGCGGAAACCGCCGGGGCGTTCCACGAGCTTCAGAAGGCGGGGAAGGTCCGGCACATCGGGCTTTCCAACTACACCGCCCCGCGGCTGCGCGAGTGGTTCGCGGTCGCCGCGGCAGAGGGGTTCATTCCGCCGGTCGCTCTCCAGCCGCACTACAACCTCGTGGAGCGGCGGCGCTACGAGGACGGACTAGCTCCCGTCGCGGCAGAGTTCGGCATCGGGGTGTTCCCGTACTATGCGCTCGCGAGCGGGTTCCTCGCCGGGAAGTACCGGTCGGAGACCGACCACGCAGGCGCTGCTCGCCAGAAGGGGGCCGTCCGCTACTTGACGCCGACCGGTCTCGCGGTACTCGCGGCCCTCGACGAGGTCGCGACGGCGCACGGGGTCGCTCCGGCGACGGTCGCCCTTGCCTGGCTGCGCACCCGGCCGGGCATCGTCGCGCCGCTGGCCAGTGCGAGCAGGGTTGATCAGCTGAGCGACCTGCTATTGTCCGCCACCCTCGACCTCACGGCCGGTGAGATCAAGACGCTGGACGAGGCGTCAGTGCGGTAGCCAGGTTCTCCCGCGCTCGCCGGGGGAGCCAGAATCCAGTGGTGGTCTCCGGCGGCCGGAAGCGCTGCTACACGTGCTCAGCCAGAAGCGTCGCGCCGGGGCGGCGGGTGCCCGCTCGCCAGATCAGCGACGGCGGGTCCGTTGATCGGGTGGAAATACAACGGTGTAATTGCCAGGTGCACATCTGGAGATTGGGCAAGCGGCCAGCAGGGCGGCGGTCGCTAGGGCGTCAGTTCGGCTGGCTCTGGGCGGCGTATGCGGTCAGCGCCTACGGCTCTGGGATCGGGTTCGGTGCCTTCCCGCTGATCGCGATCCGCGTGCTGCACACGAGCCCAGCCGGGGTATCGGCCCTGCTCGCGGCCGGTCCGGCGGTCGGAGCCGTGGTCGCGGTTCCGCTCGGCCCGTGGGTCGAGTTCCGCCGCAAGCGACCGGTGATGATGGCGATGGACGTCCTCCGGTTCGCGGCGCTGATGACCGTCCCCGTGGCGTACGCGCTTGGCCGGCTCACCTTCGCCCAGCTGTTCGTCGTCTCGGTCGTCCTGGCCGCCGGGAAGATCGCGTTCACTGCGGCCAGCGGCGCGAACCTCAAGGCGCTCGTGAAACCGGAGGACCTGCTGACCGCGAACGGCCGGTTCGAGTCGACGACCTGGACCTCGGTCGTCGTCGGCCCTCCTCTTGGTGGTGCTGCCGTCGGGCTGTTCGGGCCAGTGACGACGATCGCGGCAGACGCGATCAGCTACCTGCTCTCTGCGTGCGGCATCGCGGCCATCGGCGGTCACGAGCCGCGTCCGTTGCGCACCGGCGCGCAGCGACCTCGCGTTCACGAGCTGCTTGACTCCTGGCGCTACATCCTTAGCCACCGGCCGCTGCGCCGGGCCTTCTTCAACAACATACTGGTAGGCGGCCTGATCCTGGCGACGGAGCCGCTGCTCGCCGTGCTGCTGCTCGGGCAGCTGGGTTACGCGCCGTGGCAGTACACCCTCGCATTCGGTGCGCCCTGCGTCGGCGGCGTGATCGGCTCCCGGCTCGCCCGGCGGCTGGCGACGCGCTTCGGGCAGCGCCGCATCATGGTTGTGTTCGGGACGCTGAGCGCCTGCTGGCCGCTCAGCCTCGCCTTCGTGCCGAGGGGAGCGGCCGGCCTGCTGCTCGTCATCGGGCTCCAGTTCGGACTCGTCTGCTGCATGGGCGTATACAACCCGGTGTACGCGACCTACCGGCTCGAGCAGGTGCCGAAGGAGCGGATCTCCCGGACGCTGTCCGCCTGGTCCGTCTCCAAGAACCTCACCATCGCGGCCCTGATCGCCCTCTTTGGCGTGCTGGCCACCGCCACGAACCCACGGGTCGCGATCGCCGCCGCAGGTGTGCTCCTGCTCGGCACGCCGGCGCTGCTGCCCTGGCAGCGTGACCGCGCGCCCCGCTCATCGCCCGTACCCGCCGCCGAGGCCGCCGTGCCATGATCTGGGAGGTGACTACAGGCGAAAGGTTACGAAATGTCGGCAACCCTCAGGCTGGAGAGATCAGTTAGAGGCATCGGCTTTGAATTGTGGCGGCGTCCTTTCTCGGTAACCGTCGACGGTAAGGACATCGCATCCGTCGAAGTGAACGGGAGGGTCGAGGCACCGGTTGAACCGGGGGAGCACACCCTGCAGATCCGGGCCGGCCGGTACACAAGCAGGAGCCTCTCCTTCGACGTCCCTGACCACGATATCGTCAGCTTCCGCTGCTACGGCGCCATGCTCTGGCCCCGGTTTGTCGCCTCGCTGATCGTGCCATCGTTGGCGATTTCCCTGTACCAGGTATAGCCCGGCGGAGCGGCCGCCCGAAGATATTCAGTTGCGGACGGCCTGCGGCCCATTCCCTGCGGCAGGTTAGGCGCTGGCGTACACCTCGCGGATATCGACCGTCAGCAATGTGACACCAGGCAGCGGCGGAACCGGGTATTTGACGGCCTCTTCGGCGTCTTCCTTCGTGTCAAAGACGATGACGGACATGCCGATTCCGTCAACTGGCGCTAGCCAGTATGCGCTGACGAAGCCGGGCGCCCTCGGCACCAGGCCGACCCTGAGGTTCGCCAGCGCCTCGCGAGCGACCTGCAGGTCCTCGATCTGTACGGTGGATACGACCGCGTGCATGCGCAAAGTCTCTCGCACCGCGCCTTGGGCGTCACGGCCTATCTGCACCAGCTCATCGAAGCCTGGCAGGACTTCGACTGGCTGTCCTATCAGGACCGACTCAACAAGATCCGCCGCACTTGAGGAACCCGAACTCCTCGTCGACGACATCCGGGGGTTCCTCCGCGACCTCCGTACCTGATTCGTCCGCAGTGGAGGTTGCGGCCGGGTCCGCGGACGGGTAAGAAACCAGACTATGACCGACGTGGCGGATCTCCCCGGACTTGACGTGGAGCGGTTCACCGCCTGGTTCGACGCCGCTTGTCCTGGCGAGATCGGGGGTCCGCTGCGCGGGAAACTGATCGCGGGCGGCCGGTCGAACCTGACCTACGAGATCACCGACGGCACCCGGATGTGGGTTGTCCGCCGCCCGCCACTCGGGCACGTGCTCGCCACTGCCCACGACATGCGCCGCGAGTACCAGGTGATCACCGCCCTGCGGGATACCAGCGTCCCGGTGCCGCTGACCTACGCGCTGTGTACCGACCCCGAAGTGCTCGGCGCGTCGTTCTACGTGATGTCCAAGGTTGACGGCACGCCGTACCGGACGGCCGAGCAGATCTCCGAACTCGGGCCAGCCCGTACCCGGTCCATTGCCGGCCGGATGATAGACACCCTCGCGCAGCTGCACGCGGTGGTTCCAGCCAAGGTTGGGCTGGCAGAGTTCGGCCGGCCGGAGGGCTTTCTCGCCCGGCAGGTGCGGCGCTGGAAGCAGCAGCTGGACGCCTCGCGCAGCCGGCCGGTCGCGGGGATCGATGAACTGTACGCGCTGCTCGCGGCCAACCCGCCGGATGGCTCAACGCCAGCCATCGTGCACGGCGACTACCGGCTTGATAACTGCCTGGTCGACGCCGACGACAAGATCGCCGCCGTGGTGGACTGGGAGATGGCCACCCTGGGCGACCCGCTGACCGATGTCGGACTGCTCATCGTCTACCAGCGAATGGACCGGCTGGGTGAGGGCCCGATGGCGAGTTCGGCGCCCGGCTATCCGACCGAGACGGAGGTGCTCGCGCTGTATGCGGATCGGAGCGGGCGTGACCTGTCTGACCTCGGCTTCTACATCGGCCTGGCCTCGTTCAAGCTCGCCGTAGTTCTTGAGGGAATTCATTTCCGCTACGTTCAGGGCCAGACGGTCGGCGCCGGTTTCGAAGAAATCGGTACCCTGGTCGAGCCCCTGGTCGCTTCTGGACTGGCCGCCCTGAGGGAGCACAGCTGATGGACTTCGCCTTCGATACCCGGACTGAAGAGCTGCGATCCCGGCTGCTCGAATTCATGGATGGCCACGTTTACCCGGCGGAGCCTGTCTTCCGTGCGCAACTTGCCGCGCTGGAGAACCGCTGGGCGTGGACTACCGTGCCCGTTCTCGCCGAGCTTCGGACGCAAGCGCGTGCCCAGGGGCTGTGGAACCTGTTCCTGCCCGGCGAGCATGGCGCCGGGCTGACGAACCTCCAGTACGCGCCCCTGGCAGAGATCACCGGTCGCAGCCCGGGCCTCGCGCCGGCCGCGCTGAACTGCGCGGCCCCGGACACCGGCAACATGGAAGTACTTGCCACTTTCGGCTCGCCGGAGCAGCGCAAACGCTGGCTCCAGCCACTGCTTGACGGCGAAATCCGGTCCTCGTTCGCGATGACCGAGCCCGACGTGGCTTCTTCGGATGCGACCAACATCGCCACCAGCATGGAGCGCGAAGGCGACGAGTACGCGATCAACGGCCGCAAGTGGTGGATCACCGGGGCTATGAACCCGCAGGCCGAGATCTTCATCGTGATGGGCAAGACCGACCCGTCCGCGGACCGGCACCGCCAGCAGTCCATGATCCTGGTGCCTCGTGACACTCCGGGCGTGTCCGTTATCCGGGGCATGGAGGTCCTCGGCTACGACGACCACGACCACGGCGGCCATGCCGAGATCGTCTTCAGCGATGCCCGGGTCCCGGCAAGCAACCTGATCGGTCAGGAGGGGGCCGGGTTCGCGATCGCCCAGGCACGCCTAGGGCCCGGCAGGATCCACCATTGCATGCGGTCGATTGGCGTCGCGGAACGGGCGGTCGAGCTGATGTGCGCGCGGGCCGACGCACGCGTAGCGTTCGGGAAGCCGCTCTCCGAGCAGGGCGTGATCAGGGACTGGATCGCGGAAGCACGCGTGCGGATCGAGCAGCTGAGGCTGCTCGTCCTCAAGGCCGCGTGGCTGATGGACACCGTCGGCAACAAGGCAGCTCACACCGAGATCCAGGCCATCAAAATCGCCACGCCGTCCGCCGTGGAATGGATCCTCGACAAGGCCATCCAGGTCCACGGCGCGGGCGGGCTGAGCCAGGACTTCCCGCTCGCTGCCGCGTTCGCAGGTATCCGCACGCTCCGTTTCGCCGACGGCCCTGACGAGGTCCACAAGAACGCCCTCGCCCGCGCCGAGCTCAGACGCCACCGGCCAGCGAAGTAACCCGGAGCGAGCGTGGACAGCGACAACGTCCCGGCCGCGGAGCTGCCCGACGGGGCAAGCCTTGAGCAGTTTCGCGACCGGTACAGCCGGTTCCCCGAACGCGTGCAAACGCACAATGACGCCGACACGTTCCTGCGGCTCTCCTGCCTGAGTTACTACGACGACGAGCCGGAGCGGTGGGAGGAAGCGAGACGGATCCTGGCGCGGGCTCCGCGGATCGCCGAAAGCAACGTCTACGTTGCGGCAGCCACCGCCGACGTCGGCGCGCTCGGCCGGTTGCTCGCCGCCGATTCAGCCGCGGCCCGCCGGGAGGGCGGCCCCTTCCAATGGGAGCCGCTGTGCTACCTCGCCTACGCCAGGCACGACCCTGCAGTCTCGCGCACGGCGACACTGGAAGCTGCCCGGCTGCTGCTGGAGGCGGGCGGCGACCCTAATGCTGGTTACCTGTGGCATGGACTGCCTTCGCCGTTCACTGTGCTGACGGGCGCCTTCGGTGAGGGCGAGCTGGGCCCGGAGCGCCAGCCGCGGCACCCGCAGTCACTGCCGCTCGCCCGGCTGCTGCTCAAGGCCGGCGCCGACCCTAACGACGGGCAGGCGCTGTACAACCGCATGTTTCAGCCGGACAACGACCACCTGGTGGTTCTGTTCGAGTTCGGGCTCGGCACGGGTGACGGAGGACCGTGGCGCAGACGACTCGGGGACGCGCTGGACTCGCCCGCCGAGATGGTTCGCGGCCAGCTCGCCTGGGCAATCACGCATGGCATGACGGAGCGGGTCCACCTTCTTGTGGAGCACGGTGTGGATCCTTCCGTCCCGATGCACGGAGTTTCCGCCACTTCCATGGCCGCTACGACCGGGCACTCGGACCTAGTGGACTACCTCGTCGCACATGGCGCTCCGGAGCTTGACCTGGCGCCCGCCGAGGTGTTTGTCGCGGCGGCGCTGGCCGCCGACCGCGCTGGGCTCGGCAGTTTGCTCGCGGATAACCCGGGACTGCCCGGCGAGATGCGCGCGGCGCGCCCGGCCCTGATCACCTGGGCGGCGGCGTGCGGGAGCACGGCGGCGGTCGAGATGCTGGCCGAGCTGGGCTTCGATGTCAACGCCATGGGTCGCACCGACATACCGAGCGATCAGCCGTGGCAGACGGCGCTGCACAAGGCCGCGGAGGACGGCAACCTCGAACTGGCGCGGACGCTGCTGCGACTCGGCGCGGATCCGAATATTCACGACCACCGTTTCGAC
>Ga0123356_10000524_pt1 | contig 42566 bp, 68 predicted proteins | sample TergutEmb28metaG_2_FD_92546 | JGI IMG/M metagenome (GOLD analysis project Ga0123356, IMG submission 92546) | Embiratermes neotenicus P3 segment gut microbial communities from Petit-Saut dam, French Guiana - Emb289 P3 | ecosystem: Host-associated > Arthropoda: Insects > Digestive system > Gut ...
CGATGGCTCTAAGCAGTCCCCTCCTCCCGCGCCCGCCCCTGCTGCTCCGCCCAAGAAGTCCGCTCTCGAAGCTGCCATTTCTTTCCCGCACGACATTCCCCTCCCTCCTCCCGCGTCTGCAAAACCGTCAGAGCCAGCGCCTCCTCAAGCTTTCGTTCTCCCTGATTTACCCAAAGCCAAACAGGCCCCGCCTCTGCAAAAACCAATGCCGCTTCCACCTGCGCCAACACCAGTGCCCATGTCGCCTCCTATCACACTTCCCCCACCACCTGCACCTCCACCGATGCAAGCACCTATGCCCATGCCAGCTCCACCCGTTGCCCCTCCTCCGATGCCGGCAGCTCCACCCATGCAAATACCTCCCCCGCCACCAATGACTCCACCCCCGATGCAAATACCGATGCCACCTCAACCGGCACCTATGCCGCCACCCATGCCAGCTCCAATGCAACCACCCGTCCCGATTCCAACACCTCCTCCTCAGATGCAAACCTTTGCACCACAACCACCCATGCCGCCTCAACAAATCCCCGCACCGACACCCTTCCCGCCAGCAGCTCTCCCTACTGCTCCACCAGTGACTTTCCCGCCCATACCACAAGCCCCCCCACCTATACCTCAACCCATGCCACAAGCTATGCAGCCCGCCCCGCCTTTACCCGCCACACCCAATCCCCAACTAGGCGCACCAGTACCTGCCATTCCTGTCTACTATCCTGCCGCCTACACCGGCGCTCCTCCCCGCACCAACCCCAATATCTCAGTCCAGCGTCCCGATAGCCCTCTCAAGATTCCTCCACCCATCATGCCCGACGCCGTCTACTCTGGACCAGGCGCCCCCGTCATAGAACAACCCAAACCCAAGAAAGTTCCCTTCGTCCAAGCTTATTCCGCCGCTCAAATCGCCGCTGCCAAAAAACGCGCAGGCGGTGGCAAGAAGCGTGGCAGCGGCAAGAAAACCGCCATCGCATTTATTTTCTTCTTTATCCTCATCGGCGCCATCATCGCTTTCTTCTATTTCGTTGCGCCCGGTTCAGGTCCTATGGCTCCCGATGACCCCATCCAAATCACCGCCGTTTCCGACCCCATCATGGTTGGCAACGCCACTCTCACCCCTCAAGCTACATATGACATTACCGCCAAAATCCTCAGTATCACCAGTTACGAAATGCAAGAAAATGGCGATATCATCCCTTACGATATCGCTCTCGGTTGGGGCGACATGAGCAATATGACCTACGTCAGCAAGATTAATGTCAGCCAACACGGCCGCTGGTATTACTGGAGTTTCACAGGCGATATCGGCCTCGACCCCCAATACGTCAGCACCCACAGCGCCAACACTCATATCATCCCCGCCAACCGCAATCTCCTTACCCAAATCCGCAGCTTGCGTCGCGGTCACACCATCCGCATGACCGGCTACCTCGTAGATATCATGCGTGTCGAAGAATCTCGCATCGTCAAAATCGAGACATCGCTCACCCGCAACGACACCGGCGCCGGTGCCTGCGAAATCATGTACGTCGAAACCCTTGAAAAACTCTAATTACTTCGCCAAACTCAAATAATACAATCGTTCCAGGTTGCCGTATCTTCCCTTCACTTCGCTGTCTCTCTTCATCTCTACTACAAATCCATTCTTTACCAGCCAGCTCTCAAATCTTTTCAAGATCTCGCGCCTCATTTTTTCATTCTTCACCACTCCATTCACCAATTGTTCTGGCCGCGCCTCAAACTGAGGTTTTAACATCACAAGAAATCTCGTACCAGGACGGGATAGCTTCATTCTAGCATAAGCGAGAACTTTTGTCAAGCTCACGAAGCTCACATCCGCCATAACCATGTCCGGCGCATCCGTTTCAAACTCGAAAATGTCCGTCTTCTCATGCAACTCAATCCGCGAATCGAATCGCAGCGGTGTTTTCATCTGTCTCGTCCCCCTCTCCACCGCAATCACCTGCTTCGCCCCCCGGCTTAGAGCATATTCCGTCCACCCGCCCGTGCTCGACCCGATGTCCAACACAATCAGACCGCGAAAATCCACTCTCGCCTCGCGCACAAAACCCGCCAGTTTCCCCTCCGCTCGCGAAACGTCGCTACTTCTTTCGTTCTCGGTACGCATAAGTCTCCGTATCTACAGAGATTACATCACCCTGCTTGATAAATGCAGGAACCTTAATCACCACACCAGTCTCCACTGTCGCATCTTTCATTACTGAAGAGGTTGTATCGCCCTTCACTACGTTTTCTGTATAAGTCACTTCCAGCCAAATATTCTTCGGCATCACCATGTTGATTACTGCGCCGTTGAAAAATTGCAAATCCACTTCATCGCCTTCGCGCAAGAAATCCTTCGCGTCGCCCACGATATCAACCGACAATTCAAACTGCTCGAAAGTCGCTGGGTCCATGAAATAAAACTTATCGCCGTCATTGTACAAGTACTGTCCCTTGCTGTTCGTGACTTCCGCAGGCTCAATCTTCTCCTGTCCCTTAAAAGTCTTCGGCAAGAGCGCACCCGTCACCAGGTTCTTTACCTTCACGTTCACAATCGACCCCCCTCGCCCCATCACCTTCTGCGAATATTCAACTACCTTATACGGCTGCCCATCAAGCGTAATCAGCGTCCCCTTCTTCAACTCCGTCGGACCATACATATTCTTCTCCTGTGTGTCTATTAAATATTAATATTTTTACAAATTAGAATCTAATTCCTAAGAAACTTTGTGATCTATGACGATAGACACAACGAGGCAAAGACGTCCGTCCGCAACGGCGGGCCGGACTCTTGCCGTTTTCGAAGGAATTACGATTCTATTTGTAAAAATGCTTGTTGTTTAGTTACTAGCAACAAACGGCATCAGCGCAAGATGTCTCGCACGCTTGATAGCCACCGCCAGCTGCCTCTGTTGTTTCGCCGACAAACCAGTCTTGGAAATCGGCTCGATTCGACCATAGGCGTCTACATAACGCGAAAGCGTCTTGACGTCTTTGTAGTCGAAATACATATCTGGATCAACTTTTAGTCTCTTCATATTTCTCCTTTATTAGAATGGGATTTCGCTCAAGTCGATTGGCTCGTCCGTCACATCATCTGGCACAACTTCCGCGCTCGAACTCGATGATTTACTTCCGCTGTAAGAGCCGCCTTTACCGCCTTCACCAGCACCACCGCTCAAGAATGTGAAATCCTCCACCACTACTTCCACTTTCGAACGCTTCTGTCCAGATTCTTTGTCTTCCCACGACCTTTGGTCGAGGCGACCAGAAACTAACAAACCGCTGCCTTTCTTGCAATATTGCGCAATCAACTCGCCGGCCTTACCCCATGCCGAACAGTCGATGAAACTTGTCGTTTCTTTGCTGGCGCCCGAAGCATCTTTGAAGCTGCGGTTCACAGCAATCGTGAAACCAGTCACACTCGTACCGCCAGGCGTCGAACGCGTCTCTGGATCGCGAGTCAAGTTCCCTGCTACAATCGCTTTACTAAATCCCTTCATGTTAACTCTCCTTAATTATGTTACTGCACCAATCCCACTTCTTATTCTTCAGCTTCGTCTTTTTCGTCGTCATCGTTATCACGACTTGCAGACTTACGACTTGCACGAATCTTCGCGTACTTTTCCTTACGCGGATCTTTCGTCACTAGCAAATAGCGCAACACTTCATCTGTAATGTTTAAAACAGACGAAATCTTCGCTGGCGCTGCTGCCGGCAACTCCAAATCATATTCGTAATATATCGCGAAGTCCTGCCCAGCAATAGCATAAGCGAGCTTTTTCTTGTCCTTGTCGGACTTTTTCTTGATTACACCGCCATTGTCGGTAATCAATGACTCGATTTTGCTAAGCGCCGGAGCCGGATCCACTTCTAGATCTGGGTGCACGAGCACTGTCAGTTCGTATTCTTTCATTAGATACTCCCTTGGATTAAGCATGCACTATTTCATACATGCTGAGCTAATATTCCCTAATATTATACCTTATCAGACAGATTTGCGCAATACGCTCCCCACATATTGCTCGTACATAGCCCGCATATTCTCGCGCGTGATTACCGCGTCCACGCCCTTCTCTGCCACCTCCTCAAATACTGCTGTCGCAAATGCCACAGTCGTCGGATGCATATACTCCGCATCCCGCTCCATCTTCTTCTTCCAAAACTTTATCTGGTAATCCTTCGTCCACTTCTTCCCCTCATAAATCATCCCGGCTGCCAAACCGTCACACACCATTTCCACCAAATACTTATACGGCATCGGGGGCGCAGCCACCGGCGATGAATAATCATACCAATACCCATAATGATGCTTATTGCGTCCTAAGTGATGTAGTTGCGCTTCCGAATAGCCAACTTCTTTCTTCCGATTGCGAATCGGACTAAACGACCCGTCAAAATACTTCACGCCTTCCCAGAACTCCGTCGGCGAGAACTTCGACCAATCATGCATAATTCCCCGCCACGGAATCCCCGCCCGAAAACACAACCGCGCCACCAGCACCTTATGCCTCATCACCAATCCAAAATGCTTCCCCGTCCGAACCAACACGCTAGGCGTCATCGTCTGCCACATCGTCTGTGAATGCTTTATACGCACACAACGGCAACAAGAACATTAGCACATGCACCAGAGAGTGCCCGTACGGTATCACATCATTCAGCATATCAATAATAATCCCCAACACAAACGCAATAACTAAAGCAATCACTGCCAACCTAGCATGACTCCTCACCTTCCCTTGCGTCTGTTTCACATTCGAAACCCCAAAATATATCGCTATTCCAGCGTAAGCTATAGTATTCACGTATTGAAGCAACAATAGGATCATATTATCTCCCCACACAATACTTCTCACTCCGTCTTCAATCAATATCGCCAACTGCATATCGGGCCGCATGACACTAATAATTACGTACAAAATCCCAGGTATCGCACCAATCAACGCCAGCATCAAAAAGGTTCTTAGCTTCAACGGCATCAAACTCAAAAACGCCCAATACATCGCGTTCAACATGCAAAAGAATATGACTACAGATGACAACACATATGCCCACGACTCCACAAGCTCATCGCTTCCGGCCGTCCAAAGATATCCGATAATCGAGTACGCCGATATTCCCAACACCATGATCGCATAACACACCGAGCGTCGTGATAGGCTTCCGTTGATCAGGGCAAAACCCGACATAATCACGCAGATAACAATCAATATCACGATTATTATCCCTAGCAATATCGTCATGCCACCACTTTCCATAAACCTATTATACTATATTGTCGTCCGCCACATCATCTGCAAATGCTTTGTACGACATGAATACAAACATAAACAGTGACGCATACATCCACGAATGGTTCCCCATCGCATTGAATACCACATAGCCCAAGAAAGCGACTATTATTCCTATCAGAGCCATCCTCATATGCTTCCTATAGACTCCATGCACCGAACGCATACTCACATATGCACAAACAAAAGCAAGAATCACATAAATAAATATTTCCAACGTACTATGTAGCATCGCTATATCACTACTGTGATGTCCAGCGTGCCCATCAGTATACACAAACACAGCCGACAAGTCGTTGAACATTATAAACCATCGCGGAGACAGTATTAGGAGAGGTAAAGCCCCCGTCACGGCCACCTTGGTAAAATCCTTCCTCGACAGCCTTACCGTACTCAAAAATGCAATAAAAACCGTATATATCAGCACTGAAGCGGCAAACCTTCCAGTCAAGTTATATACGACCGACTCTATCAATTCCTCACTTCCAACTATCCATAGCCACCCATACACGGCATATATGGAAATACCAAACACCATCAATGCATAGCTGACCGATCGGCGAGACAAGCTTCCGTTAATCAACATATAGCCAGACATAATGACGCTCACAATAATGCATATGAGTATCAATATTCCTTGTAGCCATTCCACACCGCTCATATATATCCTATTATACCGCTTATTCGGATTTTTATACCACTCATGTCCATTTCTATCGACAAATCCGCTCCCACTGCTATACTAAAGCCCAGGATAAATATTGCAATGAAAATCCGCCTAGAAACCATTCCGCGAGACCAGGAACCAGAAATCATCATTCGTTCTCATAAATCTGACGACGAAGATATGGCGCTCATCCAAACCGCCATTCTGGACGCCGTCTCCCATAACCGCAAATTAACACTCTTCCGCGACTCCCGCACCTACTACCTCGCTCCCGACGACATTCTCTTTTTCGAGTCAGCCAGCGGCAAGACTTACGCCCACACAATCGACCAAATCTACGACGTCAAATCTCGCCTCTACGAACTCGAAAACACCCTTCCCTCCTATTTCGTCCGCGCCTCCAAATCTAGCATTATCAATCCAGAACGCATCGCTTCCATTTCTCGCAACATCGCCGGACCCAGCACAGTTCATTTCCAAAACACGCACAAACGCATCAGCGTCTCGCGCGGATACTACAAACAACTAATCAACAAACTCAATGAAAGGAGTTAATATGCCCAAAAAATCAAAGAAATCTAACGACTCTCAAGTCTTCTCGCGCGGTTGCGAAGTCGGCTGCCACCCCCGCAAAGCTCTGGGTTGGCGCGTCTTCTGGGGGATGTTCTTCGTTGTCGCCGCCACCGCCGTCACACTCAGCGCTTTCGATATTTTCAATTTCGCTGGACTTAATATCGGCTGGATTATCCTCATCATCTTCCTAATCGCCCTCAGCGTCGCCAGCCTCTTCAAGCTCAACTGGTTCGGTCTCTTCATGTCCGCTGCTGGTATCGTCACAATTCTCAATTATCACACAGACTACTTAGACCTCACCGGCCAAAACATCGGCATCGTCTGGACCGTTGCCGTACTACTCACCATCGGCTTTAGCATCCTCTTCCATCACGGCCACTATTATTACTACAAAAAGTTCCATGGCAGCGACTGGGGACCTGCGAATCCTGACGACAATGACGAAGCCCCAGAAGGCCGCACTCACGACAAGCATGCTCGCGTCGAAAACCATGCCGACGGCCAAAAAATCTACGCCAGCGCCAGCTTCGGCGAAACCGTCAAATACGTCAACACTGACAACTTCGAGTACGCCCTCTTCCAATGCAACCTCGGCGCCGTCAAAGCCTACTTCAACGAAGCCAAAATCGTCGGCGACAGCGCTACTATCGAAGTCAATGGTTCCCTCTGTGGTTTCGAACTTTATGTGCCAAAAGAATGGAATGTCATCGACAATATCAACCACACACTCTCCGGCGTCGAAGAGAAAAACCCCAGTCGCATCAACAGTGATGTTGTAAAAACCGTTTATCTTACCGGCAATCTCAATCTTGCCGGCATCGAAATCATCTACATCTAATCAACTGTTGTAAAAACTACAACAGACACCGCAAGACCCACCGTAGTGTTGTAATAATTACAACACTACTCTTTTATTCAACCATCTCGGCTAGTTTCTCGCTAGCTAATCTTTCTGTTACACTATTCTTATGACATTCACTATTCGCATCAACCACGCTATCACCGTATCATCCTCTGCCCACCGCACCCAGCTCCGCAAAAGCACCGGCACTCCCTACTTCTCCCATCCTGTCGCTGTTACTTTCATTGCCAGCAACTATACTGACGACGAAGATACTATTATTGCTGCCCTGCTCCACGATATTTTAGAAGATGTCCCCGCCGACATTTACTCTGCTGACAATATGTTGCAAGATTTCGGCCCGCGCGTATTGCAAATCGTCCGCGACGTCTCCGAAGAAAAAAATCCCGACGGCCCCAGACGCCCTTGGAAAGAACGCAAAGAATTATACCTTCAACACCTATCCGAGTTAGACGACCCTGCCCCGCTTATCATCGCCTTGGCCGACAAGATTCATAACACCCTCAGCATGGTCTGGGATTACGAGAAAGTCGGCGATTCCCTCTGGGACCGTTTCGGCGCCCCCAAAGAAGAAGAAGTTTGGTACCATCAGCAAGTCCTCGAAATCATGCGCAACAAAGACGTCCCCGAAGACCTCAAGAACCAATACGCCGGCCTCGTCGATAGCCTCCAGCAAATCGCCAACAACCCCCAGTAATAATCAACTATTCCTTATACTTCAATAGACGAAAAACCCCTTTCGAGGGATTATAAACCTGATCAGGAAATCTCTCTATCATCTTCCAAATCAACCCATTGACGGTTTTAGGATGAAGAGTCTCATCCCACTTTTCCAGTTCGCGCCGCAAATCCACCCAGCGCATACCACTCGGATTCCGCTCCAGCAACCCAAATATCTTCGTATATACCCTATCCGTAATAGTTGCTTTCTTTATAGCCACCACATCCTCCAAATTTCAAACTCACTAATCATCCTCACTTCCATACTACTAATTATACAACCAGTAACAAAAAGACCCTTCAAACAGAGGGTCTCTTTGCTTGGTGCGCGAGACTGGACTTGAACCAGCACGCCGTGAGGCATATGCTCCTAAGGCATACGTGTATACCAATTTCACCACTCGCGCAGCAAACATATTCTACACTATTTACCTCGTAACCGCAACTGCTGAGCTCTAGCTCTTTTTCTTCCCTGATGCCTTCTTCTCGGCATCATTTTTGCTATCCGCGTTTTCCTTCTCCAAACGTATTCCCCATATCAACCAAAACACCGAAGCTGCAACAGTGGACAATGTCGCCCACCAGAAAAACACCTTGTTGTGAGGGTAAATCTCAATCCCTTGAGGAGTCAAAATCGTGCCTTCATTATCTGTCAGGCTCTCGCGCAGCTTCATCAGCAAATTCGTCCTCTCCAGAGCCGACGCATCCTCAGGCAACCCTATCATCTCTTCATACCCATACCTCATATTGTTGTACCAAAACCCAATATCATTATTCGGGTTCTGCAAGAAAATCGACACAATACCCTCGGTCAAATCATTCTCTTCCGCATATGCAATCGCCTTCGCCAAATTCGTCGAAGCCAACTCAATCGTATTCGCCTCTGCCGCTCTGCTCATGAACGCACCACAATTTATTTCGAACTTAATCGCCGCCACAATCCGCGTCGCCGCGAAAGCCCCAAAAACCACCGTCGCCGCAATCGCCAGCCACAAATATATTTTTGTTGTTTTGCTCATTTTCATATCCTTCCCTTCTATTACCTCTACTTTAAGTAAGTTTACTCTCACGCTACTCTCCTTTATTACCCCCATCATACCACATTATACGCAAGAAAAATGCTTACCTCTCGGTAAGCAAATCTAATACTATATGTCTCAAAACTAACTATTTTTGTATCGCTCCACGCGTGACGTTTTTGCTTTTTTGCTGCTGATTACACCAAAATAACACATCGTGACACCCATCATCGCCACACCCGAAAAACCTACATTTAAGATACCCATTACCGACTCGGAACTGATACGGTGCTTAATCACCATTATCAAAGCCAAAATAGCTGCACCAGCAACAAGAGTACCAAACACGAACAGGATCACATTTACAATCATCAACAAAACATCTGTAACTTTAGACATACTTTTACCCCCTATTTATTAATTTTCTAGCGCAAAAACGCTCTCGAGACTTAACTCTCAGCACATTATAGCACACTTCGACCGAAAAGTCAATACTACTTACGCTTTTTCGGCTTCGGTACAGGGGTAGCACTCTCCAAAATCCCCACCGCCTCTCGGCTCAATTCCCTATCATCAATATCGAGCACATACCTCTCGCTGGCCCCCTCATACGGAAACCCGCGCTCCGCATCCCCCATCAACTCCTCCAACTCCGGCACAATCTTCAAATACACCCGGTCACCGCAAATCAACACAATCGGCTTCTCATTCACATACACGCAATACTCCCCAAACATTTTTCGCATCCGCAAACTCCCAATACCATCCAATTGCCCCATCACAAACTCCACAAATTCTATCGACGACGCCATTAATAAAACCTCTTTCCGTTCGTTATATTTATTCCAAGCTCTTTCGCCATCCTCCCCTGCATGAACGGATTTACTTTCACCACCTCCCCGTCCTTCCGGAAAAACGAACCTGTTCCCTTGAACCAAAACATCTTGCCCGCCGCCTCGCATTGCTCCCGCAAATCCAACACCCATTCATAATCGCATTCCCGCGCTTCCCTCCCAGACTCGCCCGCCACCGATACCAACTCTACCCCGTCCAGCCACGGCCGCAAATCAATTCTCTCTAACAACGGCGAACACGCAATAAATCTCCGTTTTATCGGATACGACAAAAACAACGGCAACCTATAATCCACATATTCCTGCCTCTCCACTGTGCACCCAATCCGCACATTATCATACCCATCCCCCCAATCTTCTGGCAGCACTAATGGAAATCGGTCAATCCTCTTCGTCAAAATCAAAAACTCAATATCTGGCCGAGCCTTGATCATCTTCCACGCTTCCGCCCGCCATTCATCTGCCTCCGCGATGAAGAAGTCCGTCGCAAAACACGTCGGCACCGTCCTCCCGCCTTTCATCACGTACGAACCATCCGGCTTCTTCCGCACAATCTTGTCGAAATCCGGCGTCTTCACTACTGTATTCTGCCCAAACCGTTTCGAATACGGCCCATAGAAATAGCAGTACTTGCACCCGTCGCTCGCTCCATAACACCCCGTCCATGGTTCCCAATTCATATACAGATTATACTAAGCTCTTCACAAATCCCACAAACAACGGGTGAGGCTGCATCGGCCGGCTCACATATTCTGGATGTGCCTGCGTCGCCACAAAGAACTTAGCCTCCGGCGCCTCCACAAACTCCACCATCCCATTATCTGCCGACTCGCCCGAAACCACCAACCCGCCCTTCTCCATCAACTGAACAAACTCTTCATTCACCTTAAACCGGTGGCGATACCTCTCTATTACAATCGTCTTTTTATACAGTCCTGCCACCCGCGAACCTGCCACCAACTCAGTTTTGTATTCACCTAATCTCATCAAGCGCCCCGCCGACGTTTTCTTCCCCTCCGCCTCGTCAATCGGCACAATCACATTATTATGCTTCTTTGCACTAGCCCCCAACTTCTCCGTATTTGCATTTTCCAAACCCCCGCGCCTGCACGCCGCAATCACCGACGTCTGCAGTCCAATACACAACCCCATATACGGCACATCGTGCTCCAATGCGTATTCCGCTGCCTTAATCTTCCCTTCCGCCGACTGCGGACCCGTCCCGCCAGGCACCAATAATCCATCCACACCGGCAAAGTCTTCTTCGGTTGCCTTGCTCGCATCAATCCAAACCACCTCCGGCGCCACACCCTCAGCCCAGCCTGCCGCCTTCAACGCCTCCGTCACCGACAAATACATATCAGTGTTCTCCACATGCTCTACCACCAACCCCACTCTCGCCTTTTTCCTCGGCTTAGCCTCAATCTGTTTCATTAGCTTCTCCCACCCACTCATGTCTGGATCGCCATGATTCACATATCGGTCGAGCGGCCCCAACACCCCTCCCTTCACTGCCTTGAGAGGCACCTCATATACACTCCTCGCATTCGGCAGCAAAATCACTGCGTCTTCCGCCACCCCGCCAAACACCGATAATTTCTTCTTCACAAATCCCGCCCCTCGCCCGTCCCCATCCAGCCTTGCCACTACCATATCTGGCACAATCCCAAATTCACGCAAATCGCGTATCGCATTCTGCGCCGGCTTAGTCTTATACTCCTCGCTCGTCGACAGATACGGCACATATACCACATAGACATAGAAACAATTCTCCCGTCCTACTCGCGTTGGAAACTCGCGAATCGCCTCCAAGAAATGCGTCCCCTCCATATCTCCTACCGTTCCGCCAATTTCCACGATATGCACGTCCGACTGATGCGTCTCAGCATTCTCTTCAAAAGTATCTTGTATCAGACCAGTGAACTGCGGTATCAACTGCACCGACTTTCCGCCAAACTTCCCCGCCCGCTCATCCGTCAGCAGCCGCATCAGCAATTTCCCAGACGACGTGCTCGACTCATCTGTCATCGCCTCATCTATAAACCGCTCATAATGCCCGAGGTCTAGGTCCGTCTCCGCCCCATCTTTCGTCACAAAGCATTCCCCATGCTCCGTCGCATTCAACAATCCCGCATCCACATTGAAGTACGGATCGCATTTCTGCATCGACACCTTCAGGCCCTTCGCTTTGATTACCGCTCCAATCGACGCCGCCGTAATCCCCTTGCCGACACCGCTAATCACTCCCCCACTCACAAAAATATACTTAGTCTCCCTATTTTTCACCGTTTTTATCTCCTCTTGGGTGCCCTCTCTCCTGGCCACCCATTAGTTTTCCTGGTCGTATCTTAAACCCTTTACTCTCTTATGTATAGACTAGTATTTCCCCGCTTTTTATTGAAGAATACAAACGTCCCGCCCATTCCGTTTATGCTACAATTAGATTACCTGCTACGCGGTGGGTTTACCTCCATTGAGCTTTGCTCAATTCCCTCGGCAGTAGCAGGCTTTTTGCTATATAAACAGCCGCTGACGAAAACAGCTTTCTGCTATCCCCAATTCTCTACTAGCTCATCAAACTCTTCAATCGATCCAATCAGTATATCGCGCGGCTTCGTCCCCTGTGCCGGCCCTACCACTCCCATCTGTTCCAGACCCAACGCAATCCTCGTTACCTTGCCGTGCCCCACATTAAACATATTCTGCAATTGGCTCGCGCCGTACTTGCCAGTCGACAAAGCAATCTCCACCGCTTTGCGCACCAATGGATCCCGCGGGTCAAACCCGGCAATCCCCTCAAATTCCCCGCTCCCCGGGCTGCTAAAGCCCTTAATCGACACATGCTGCGTCGCCACATCCGGGTTATAATCCGGCGCGCCTTGCTCGCGCAAGAAGTCCGTCACCCGCTCAATATCGCCCTTATTACCCGGTCGCTTCTCTGTCGCAAACGCCCCCTGCAACCTCTGCGGCTTGCCCATCATCTCTGTCGTCAGGAACAGCATGTCGCCGCGCCCCAACAACTTCTCCGCTCCATTCATATCTAGCATCACGCGCGAGTCGATTTGGCTGCCCACTGCAAACGCAATCCTGCCCGGAATATTCGCCTTTATCAATCCCGTCACCACCTTCACTTCCGGCCTCTGAGTCGCCAGCACCAAGTGAATACCGGCCGCGCGACCCTTCTGCGCTACGCGCACAATCCGCGCCTCCAAGTCTTTACCTGCTGCCATCATCAAATCAGCCATTTCGTCTACCACCATCACGATATACGGCAATTTCGCCCCGTCATGACGCTGTTCATTCCCGTTTTCGTCCTTCACCGTTACTTTAATCTCGCCCGCCAGTACCTTCTCGTTATATTCCGCGATATTCTTCACTCGCTCCGCCGCCATGTCTTTATAGCGCTGCTCCATTTCCTTCACTGTCCATTCCAGCGCACTCATCGCCCCCGTCACATCAGTAATAATCGGCGTAATCAGGTGCTTAATGTCCGAATAGCTCGCCATCTCCACCTGCTTCGGGTCGATAATAATCAAACGCATATCTGCCGGCGTATTCTTGTACAACAGCGACAGCAATAAAGTATTCATCATCACAGATTTACCAGAGCCAGTCGTACCAGCAATCAACAAGTGCGGCATCTTCGCTAGATCCGCTACCACCGGCTCGCCGGCAATGTCCTTACCTACTGCAAACAACAGTTTCCCCTTAGCTTCTTTCCACGCCTTGCTGTCCACCATCTCGCGCAGCCCCACATCCGCTTGCTGTATGTTCGGAATTTCCACTCCCACCAATGTCGTCCCCGGAATCGGCGCTTCAATCCTAATCTTATCCGCCGCCAAACTGCGCGCCAGCTCTTTATCCATATTCTGAATTCGCGCCAACTTCACCCCGTTCGCCGGTGTAATCGTATACTGCGTCACTCTCGGCCCTACGTTCGCCCCGTTCGTCGTCACATCAATATCAAACTGCGCCAACGTATCCTTGATTACCAAAGAGTTCTCGCGCATATTCCCCGGATTCGCTGCCCCTTTCTGTTCCTCCAACAAACTCTCATTCGGCAACTTCCAGTTCGGGTCGTCCACCACTGTAAACGACTTCTCTCGCTCCGGTGCTCTAGCCGGCGCCATCTCAGGCGTTTTCCCAAACTTCTTCTCTTTCCCATCCACCAATTGCACCCCTGCCTTCACCTTGAACTCTCCGTCGTCGCCCTTCTCCTCCATCTTCGCAATCACCCGCGCATTTTTCGCATCCTCACTCTTATTCTTCGGCGTCAACCTTGCTCCAATCCACTTAAACACGTCCATCGGCGTCTTAGCAAACAGGAACAAAACCAACACAAAACTCAAGATCGTATACACAATCACCGATCCCCAAGTCCCAACCCAACCCACCATCATTTGAGCCATCGCATCCCCCACGATTCCCCCTGTCAAATCTTTCTCTTGCCCAATCGTCGGCATCCCAAACAGCGCCGCCAGACACACCAGCAAAATCGTCATCATAATCCACGTGCTAATCGGCAATTTATGGTCCGCTTCCTTAAATATCAGCACGCTCGAAGTAATCAACAAAAACGCAAACAACCACATCGGATAATACCCGACCAGCCCCACGCCGCCATTAAAAATCGACCTCAACACAGTCCCTTCCCCGCCGACCGCTGCCAAGATCAATAATACTGCAAGCAATATCAATACAAGCGCAAATACTTGCTTCCCAAACCCTGTTGGGACCTCGTGTTTTTTCGGTGCCTCCTTGTTCGCACCCTTCTTCTTTTTCTTTTTACCCATATATGTATTTTACCACTTTGTACAAATATTACCCCTATGCTCTCATTATAGCATAAGCGTGAACAAAAGTCAATATGACAAAGAAAAACCGGCCTACAAAAGACCGGTATCTAATTAATTATTGCTGCACTATTACTGTCATTCCTACATATCCCCAGTCGTATACGACTTTTGCCTGACTCTCAGGCAATCCTACGCAACCGTGCGACATCGGTGTTCCGAAGCTGTTATGCCAGTATACGCCATGTATCCCTTGTCCTCCCGAGAAGTACAAGATCCACTTCACGTTTTCTACCACATAATCAGCGCCTCTCATTGTCTGAGTGGACAACTTCGTATGTACTGTGAACGTTCCCGTCCTGGTCGGCGTCGCCGACGTCCCTGTCGAACATCTGTAGCTATATTGAACTTCAGTCCCATCATACACATAAAGCATCTGGTCGCTTAAGTCTATCAAGACCCAATGTCCTTCGCGATTACTCGCTACCGCTTCATTGTTCTTCTTAGCCGCCGCTTCCGCTTCGGCTTTTCTTTTCGCTTCTGCTGCCAATTTTGCCTTCGCTGCTTCCTCTAGTCTGATGCGCTCTTCTTCGGCTTTTCTCTCCGCTTCGATTCTTTCTGCTTCGATTTTCGCCTCCAATGCAGACTTATTACCATGTATCCTCGCGTATTTCTCTCCGAGTATCACCCTAGTTTGGCGGGCTTGAATTTTCCCCAAAAACTCCTTGGTTGCATCAACCCTAGCCATCGCCGCATCATATTCCTCAAGCGTACCGTATTCCTCGTCGATGTCGAGCTCGCTCATGTTGTCAATTAATTCTCTGCTCTCTATTACCCCGCGGCCCAGTACCACATCAGGAACTCTTCCAAGCGCCTCATCAGCTTCAACTTGCCACAAATACTCCAATCTCTCGCCTGATTTTCTAAAAACCAGACCCTTATATTCGAGTATCTGCCCGATCATCCAGCCCAACTTTCGCATCTATCGCAAAATCAGACAACTCAATCGTCTTCCCCGCCCCATCAACTGCTATGATATTCAACGTCCACTTTCCTGATTCAAATGTGACTGGGATTTTCGTATCTCCCTCGCCAACAATCCAAATCGCGTCTTCGTTCCACAAACCTCTCATGATGATAGATTCACCGACTTTTTCCATCGACCAAATCTTGCCACGGTATATCTTTAAGTTTGCCGATACTATCGCAAAGCTAGCAATGCAGATTAGTACAATAATGATTACCAAGACCACCTTTAGCGCCGATCTTTTCTTTTCTCCATGTTTTCCGTTCATTTACATCCCCTCCTCACATAAATTCTTCACAACACACGAGAACGATATAGTGCATTGAAAAGTCCAAAAACCTAACCAGCCGGCTGGTTTTATCTTGTCATTATAGCATAACGAAGCGAGAATGTCAAGAGCTTGCTCTTGTCATCGAGCAAGGCAATGCTACATCATGTTTACATGATATAACACAAACACCATCAAGAGTCAATCTGTTCCCTCTAATCCAACCATTTGACATCTATCGCAAAGCGCCATATAATTTAATCATTGAGACATGCGTTATCTAGAATCACGCACATCTCGTTGTTGTGGGTTGTTAGGCGCTAATGCCTAGCAACTTTTTTGAAGAGATTCTTGAATAGTTTCAGACTTATGACAAATCTTACTTCCACCATGACGCTCCTTCCCCGAGTTCTTTCGTCTCTAGAAAATTACTGTTCATGAACCCGAGTCTGGCATAAATTCACAAACACCCGGGAAACCACAACACCCACTAATCTATCATTACGACCGGCTATAAAAAACCATAACCAACGATATTTTGCGAATAGTTACACAAGTGGCTATTAGAGACTTTTTTGCGAACCAACAAAAATAAGCATGTGGTCTCGGAAACTGAAATTTCCGAAAGACACATGCTTATTTTGTGCTTGCGTGAGCGAACTGAGTCTCAAGGAGCCACTTCTGTGACTCCTTGAAAACATAAGTTTATTTTTGCGCCACACCCTTCATCGTCAACGCCAGCCTCCCCTTCTCATCGATCATCTCCAATCGCACCTTCACCACCTGTCCGACCTTCAATACATCTTCCACGCGTTCAACTCGCTTCTCAGAGATACGAGAGATATGCAACATCCCATCAATCCCCGGCATAATATTTACGAACGCCCCGAAGTCTTTAATCGTCACCACAGTCCCAGTGTAAACCTTCCCCACCTCTGGTTCTTCCACTAGACCGCGAATCCAATTCAAAGCTTTCTCGAGAGCCGCAGCATCATTCGACGCCACCGTCACCAGGCCGCTATCATCAATATCCACGCTCGCGCCGGTTTCAGATGTAATCTTATTAATCATCTCCCCACCTTTCCCGATAATCGCACCGATTTTCTCTGGTTTCACCATCAATTTCTCGATTCTTGGTGCATACGGGCTGAGTTCCTTGGCAGTAGCCGGAATCACCGACAACATGTGTTCCAAGATGGTCTTCCGTCCGCCCTTCGACTGCTCAATCGCCTTCTCCAAGACAGCCACCGACAAACCGTGTACTTTCATATCCATCTGGAGAGCGGTAATTCCCTTCTCAGATCCGGTCACCTTGAAGTCCATATCGCCAGCAAAGTCCTCGGCATCCATCAAGTCAGTCAACACATATGGCGTCTCGTTAGCTTCGCCATAATGGTCCACCATCAGCCCCATCGCCACACCAGATACTGGTCGCGTCAGAGGCACACCCGCGTTCATCAGAGCCATACAGCTCGAGCAAGTCGCCGCCATAGAGGTCGAACCGTTCTGCGACATAATCTCAGTCACCGAGCGAATCGCATATGGGAACTCTTCCACCGGAGGCAAAACTGCCATCAAAGCGCGTTCAGCCAAGTATCCGTGGCCGATTTCTCGCCGCCCCGGACTGCCGATTCGTCCAATTTCGCCGACCGTATAGCTCGGCGCATTATAGTGGTGCATATAGCGGCGGGTTCCATCCGTCACTTCCATCGTATCCACCAGTTGAGAGAGTGACAGCGGCGCCAATGTCACCGCGTTCAAAGCCTGAGTCACGCCACGTGTAAACAGCGAGGATCCGTGCACTCTTGGCAACACACCCACCTGCGAACTTAAGGGGCGCACCTCATCCAGCTTGCGTCCATCCGGGCGCACACCGTCCGCGATAATCCCCTGCCTCACATCCTTATAAACTGCCTTTTCAAACGCATCATTATACTTGCCACGGAAGTTTTCGTCGTAATACTTCATCTTCATCGACATCTTCTCTTCGGCATTCATCTTCGGCGCCAAGTCCACCAGTTCATCTGGCACTTCGGCCGCAAACGCGTCGTGCATCGCATATTTGATGTCGTCAATCATATGATTGCGCTCAGGATTCGCCAAACGCACCCTCGAGCCAAGCTTCCCTGACACATAAGTATCAACTTTCGCCTGCACTTCTTCATCTGGCAACTGCAACACATACTCTAACGGCTCCACACCCACAAGTTCCGCCAGCTCTTTCTGCGCCTCCAGCGCCACCTTCACATTGTCGACCGCCCATTGCAAGCCCCCGACAATCACGGCTTCCGGCACTTCGCTCGCGCCAGCTTCCACCATCATCACCTTGCCGTCACGCACTGCTACGACTAGGTCCAAATCAGAAGCCTCACGCTCTTCAGGGCTGAGGAATGCCTTATATTCACCATTGACTCTCCCGACTCGGAGTCCCACCACTGGACCGTCAAACGGCACGCCAGTCAACGAAATCGCCGCGCTGGCCGCTAACATTCCAATCATATCTGGACGGAAACTCGGATCCATCGACAATACAGTCGACACCACTTGCACTTCTTGCCTGTAGCCCTTCGGGAACAGTGGTCGAATCGGCCGGTCAATCAAACGACCAATCAAAATCGCATCGTCGCTCGGCTTCCCCTCTCTCTTAATAAACTTCGAACTCGAAATCTTACCCGAAGCATAAAACCTTTCTTCGTAGTCGATCGTCAACGGGAAAAAGTCCTGCAACACCGGCTTCGTCCCAATTTCCACCGACCCAAGCACCACCGTGTCTCCGTAAGTCACCATCACCGACCCTGTTGTCCTAAATCCGACACGGTTCACCTCGAGCGTCAGCTTCTTGCCTAGCCAATCCTTCTCCACGCGCATAATCTTCTTGCCACTAGGATTAATTATTTCCATATCTTCCTTCCCCTAGGAAAATAACAGGTATCCGCCGCTTAGCCCCAAAAAGCCGCTCATATCCATCATCTTCCTAGATTTAATAATACTTATATTATACCACAAGGCAGTGAAATAGGGACCCTTGCGAGTCCCTATATGAGTATGTAAGGTAGCTTACCTTCAAGCAGCTACTGCATTTACATTGACTTTATAGGTTACCAACCTATCATTAGGTCGAGTAAACCACACTAGCAAACCTAATCCATTTGCAATCACTGTTATCATTTTCTCGTATTCATCGACTTTACCGACTTGATTATAAGGAATCTTAACTAGGAGTTTATTCCCTTTAGAACCCTCAGTCCTTTTGATATTGTCAAGATTGTCTCTGATAACATCGTCTCTAATCGCAAATTTCATTGATCGATTTCGACTCGCATTATCCTTTGGCAGAATAGTAAATAGATAACTCATATCTCCATTCCAGGCCATTTTCATTCTGTTGTTAGGATTCTCCTCGCAACCGATTAGACTGCTAGCAGTCACTTTTTCTGATTTCTTTCCCATACTCTTTTCTCCTTCTGCCATCGCCTGCGCTCCTGACAATGGTCTTTTCATTTGTATTTTTACTATTTTCCTTTTGTAGAAAAACCGTTCTGTCCATTGCATGTGGCGCTAATTTCTTCATGCAACTCATCCCACTGACCTCTATAAATCAGCAAGATAAGTTGCACGAATCAACAGCTTTTGGAGATTCATGTACCTAAGCTACCAGAGGTAGCCTACATCTTCATTATAGCACACTTTGCACAAAAAATCAATACCATTAATGCTTACTGCCTGTCACCTGAACAGCGTGAACAAAATCACCACCAACAGCCCTATCGCCGCCGATATGGTCAACGCCAGCTTCGTATTCCCAAACGGACCAAATATCGCTCTCAGGCCCCACGCCTTCATCCTTTCCCCGCTCCAATGCATCTCGCCGGTTCCTATCTCCTCCGCTTTTGAATCATTATACCCAGAGACTTGTAGCTCAATCTTACGCGCTATCTTCTGCGTGTTCACCAATAGATCCCTGTAATCCTCACCTTGCCTTGTTGTGGGCGCAAATATATATAAATATCTACCAATCAACTCCATGTCATACTTAGGCCCAATAGTCTTCATCTTATCCATCACGTCTGGAGTAAAAATCCGTCTTGCATCCACCTGATATCCTTTCGGTATGATAATCGAGAAATTATTCCCGAATCCACCTTCTAGGTGCAAACGTTCACCCTTAAACCCAAACGACTTCACATTTATCTGGTTTTTCGAATCGACCAACATATGCGGTACCTTGCGCGACACCTCATACCGGACATATGTGCATCCTCCCGCATATCTCATTCCGTTTTTCGTCTCGTTATACCAACTAAACTCACCCGTTTGCACTTTATCGTTGATATCAATCATCCTCTTCATTCTCTGCTCGTGCCCCCGCATGAAGAATGTAGCGTCATGGTCACCAAACCCCTTGATATCACCCCTGTATATCATCCCGTTATCTTCCGCAAATACCTTCCATATATCAACCACCTTTTCGCCCCCGCCTATCATAAAGTTCAACAATACACTCACCACTGCTGCCAATACTATCACCACCAACATCCACGTCAACACCGGAATCATGAACGCCATCAATGTATCTACCCATGGCGCTCCGTCAAAGACATTCGCAATAATCGCCAGCGCGATGCCCATCACGATGAAAGCTATTATTATTACTCCTAGTATTATCTGCTGTACAGTTGGCTTATACTTATCTTTGCTTATCAAAGCTTCGTAATTCAGCGCGCCGAAATCTTGGCTATTCATAACCATATTGTACACCACGCTCGAAAAGCAAGAAAAAAGCGCGCTATGCTCGCGCGCCTTCCTTTCTCCATGACCAGATATTGACATCCGTTTTCCCTTCACCATAACGGAGTTTCAAATTATTGCGGTATTGTCCCAGGCTTAGTTCTGTCTTAGCCTCAAACTTCTTCCCTCTATTCTTCCATAACACCTTCATTAAGTCGTCCATTAGAATCCCGCCCGAACACTCAGTTTGATACTCTGCACTTACATGATTTCCTACGTCTGCGTACAATTCATCGATAAACTCACGCGCTTCTTTCCATCCCTCGCCTTCATATTCATCTACTTTGAAGCACTTCGTCTCGGCCTTGGTCAAACAATACTCTGAGCCAAACTTATCCGCACGTACAATAAAGCACGCTAGAAACTTACAGCCGCACGGAGCTATGTCAGGGTAGAATAATACCCATTCTTCATAAGCACTATCCTCATTATCTGTCAAAATATCAGTCGTCGCATAGGGCTTCTCAAGTTTCAACATAGTCGCACGCCTGTTTTTCAGCACCCCAGTTGTTAAATAACCCTTATTCAACTGCTTTTGAAACGCTCTCTTTTCTGCCTGTTCATCCATATTCTTACCTCCCTATCAAATATCAATCAGGTCATAGCTATAAATGTACATCCCCACCCAATCGTTCCAAAATTATATCACATCATCGAGAAAAATCAATACTAGTGCTTTTCGCGTCTCTTCTTATCAGCCTTATATTTCAACCGCCTCGCCCTCTTCACAACTTCACCAACCAATCCTATCAGCAATACTCCACCCAACATGCCAGCCACTCCAAAGAACCCCCAAAGCCTCAACGGAATACCGCCCGCCATCACGTTGCCACCAAAAAACGCCAACGCAAACATACCGCCGTACACCACAAAGAATGTCGTCTGATACGCTTTTATCTTCCTCGACTGCCTTAGTTCTTTCCCTCCCTCTGTCACCGCGTTCAGCTCATAATCGCCCATACGTGCATCCGAATAACTCCTCACCTGCTGCAACATATGACCTGCAATTGTCTGTATTCCACCAACGCGCTCTTGCAGGCTTTCCGGCGAACCCAGAGTAGCCATCATTACAGTGAAAGTATCCTCGTATAGCATGAAATGATAATCTTCCCCATACTCCAGCATCGCTTCCATCACATCCGGCGTCAACAACTGCAACACATCAATGTGGTACTCTTTTGGAATCTTCACTTCAAACACCCTCCCGAAATCGCCTTCCAGCTCTATGGTCTTCACATCCATCAATGCCTCGCGCATGCCAGGCGTTATCCCTCCGCCTATTGCGCGAAACTCATACGTCCCGGAATTGAATCCCATGCTGCTGCCTGCCGGACGTATTATCACATGCGGCACCTTTCGCGGCAGCTTAAACCTCATCTCTGTCGATCCGCCCATCACATAGGTAGTAGTCGTACTCCCGTCTCTCTCTATTGTCGTTTCTGTACATGGGTCCACCAGCGCAACATCCTCAGCTATATTGATAAACCCTACTGACGCACCCATATTCGGATCATCGCCTGGCTCATGAAACACAAGCCCGTTCCGTTCCGCAAACTTCTTCCATTCATCCAACCCTTTATTCGCCTCTGCTGCATTCTGATCTAATTGCCCGCCTTTTTTTATCATATAAAATATCGTCCCGAAAAACGCTCCAAAAACCGCAAGCACCGTAAAAGCCACCAACCCATTTATCAATTCGTCGCTCCCTCCCATCGCTATAGCCGCTACAATCACCGCAACCATTACCAACAGGCCAATTACGCCCATCAACAAACCTTTCGGCATACTTTTCTTCTTACTACCACTTTCCCCTACCGTAATCACATCATCACTTTTATACTGCAAAGACCCCAAATCATATATAGCCATAACCCCATTGTACACTACCTCGCCAAGCTACTTGATCCCCAGCGCCTCCAGACCAACAGCATCCTCCACCCGCCACTCCCCTACCTGTGTCCTCCTCAAGTCCGTCAGATATGCACCCGTCCCCAACGCCTCCCCAATATCCTCCGCCAACGTCCGAATATAAGTCCCGCTCCCGCATTTCACCCGTATCGCCAGTCTCGGAAACTCATATTCCAGCATCTCAATCTCATCAATCCTTACCATCCGCTCCGGCATCTCCACTTCCTTCCCCTCCCTCGCCAACTTATACGCCCGCCTCCCGTCAATTTTGATTGCCGAGTACATGGGCGGTTTTTGCCTAATCTCCCCCACAAACCGTTCCAGCACCCGCTCCACCTCGTTCAAACTTTTTTCGTTCGTACTACAATTTGTTATTTTTCCCTCTGGATCTCCAGTCGTCGATGTATAACCCAGTTTCAGCGTCGCTATATATTCCTTATCCAACTTGAGCAATTCTTGCGCTTTTTTCGTCCCCTTCCCTACTAGCAGTACCAGTAAGCCCGTCGCAAACGGGTCCAGCGTCCCGGCATGCCCCACCTTAACTCGCCTCTTCTCCCCCGCTTCCGTCGACAACCTTTCCGACAGCACCCTCCGTACCCTCGCCACCACGCCAAAACTCGTCATATTACTTGGCTTATCAATCAACATCATCTCTTCCATAACTTTATTGTACGGTCTTTGTAAATAGGTTAGTAGGTCCTGGAAATATGTTTACGGTAGAATCGAAGAAACTCTTGGTTGAGCCGATAACAAATAAGCTTGTGGCCTCGGAAACTGAAATTTCCGAAAGACACAAGCTTATTTTTATTCGCGCGAAACCAACGTTTCGAGAGCCTACCGTAAACTTATTTCCTAAGCCCCAGCTTCGCAACCGTCGCCTTATACTTCTCAAAATCCGTCTTCTCCAGATATTTGAGCAGTCTCTTGCGCTTCCCTACCATCTGCAATAGCCCGCGGCGAGCCATAAAATCATGTTTGTTATTCTTGAGATGCTCGTTCACCTCTAGGATTCGCTCTGTTAGCACCGAAACCTGCACCTCAGCCGAACCGACGTCTTTTTTGTCGCGCGCCATCTTAAGCATAGCGGCGCTCTTCTTTTCTTTCGTAATCATAGCGCTATTTTACCACACAACCACCCCTAGCGCAAGGTGCGTTATTCGAACGCGAACTCGAGGTCGTTCTTCTTCGTTCTTACCCCGGTCTTGTCCTTCACTGACTCTATCAAATACACTAAGTTGTATCGTTCTTTCTCTATCGCAGCAATCAGCTCGCTAATCCGCCCGCCATCATCTAGTTTTTCCTTCAAAGCCGCCAAATGGCTCAAAACCATATCTAATTTACGAAAAACACTTGCAATCTGGTCTTCGGTTGCGGATTCTTTCTCGATAATCATCTCCAATTCCGCAATCACTTCCACCACATTAGTATCTATTTCCTGACCAACTTGTTCAATCACTATTGTTAGCTCGACAGCTGCGGCAATTATCTGTTCATTGATTTTACTAGTCACACTCATGCTGCCATCTCCGTTGTTGATGATTCAGCCGGCATATGTGCCGTCACCTCATCCATCTTAATGCCCGCATCTTGAAGCTCGTTATAGATTACCTCTGTGTTACTCTTAATCTCATCAGGCTTACCTTTGCTCTCAGCGCTTATATTTTGCATCCCTTTCAGCAAGACCAAGCCCTCGCGAAGTTGATTCATTCCTTCTGCTTTGTTGCCATTTTGCCACGTATTAAATCCAGACTTCAACACAACTTGCGCATCGCCCACTATTTTTTCCCCAGCTTCAGCCGTATCATATACCTCTACACGCTCTTTGCCCATTTCCCCAACAAAACCTTCTGACTTATTGATGCCTGTTTCTAGCCCAATCAGCGCCCCCTCAATCAGCTCCTTATTATTCTCTTGGCTATTTTCTACATTAGTCGTTGGTGTAAATTCTCCAGCCATAGCTACATCTCCGGTAACTTAAATGATGATACGTCAGGCATAGGCGGTGGTGGAGGAGGAGGCAATACGTTGTCCCCTGCCGGCATCGGTTGCCCGGCATAAGGATCTGGCATTCCCATCTGTTGTTGCATCTGCGCGCCATAGTCCGCTTGCGGCGCCATTCCCCCAGGCGCATTATTCGCCATATCTACTGCATCGCTCAATGAAGCTACTGGCGGCAGGCCAAACCCACCGGCCGGACTCTCCATCGGCTTCAAGACTGTCTCTCTTTTATTAATCACATACGAATCATCATCACTCCCCTGCACATAAGCTGGCGGCTCAGGCGCTGACGCAGGTTGCGGCGCATACTCTGCTGGCATTTGGGGTTGTTGGGCATAGTCCAATGGCTGTTGCGCGTACTCGGTCGGTTGCTGTGCATAGTCCACAGGTTGGGCATATTCAGTAGCTGGCTGGGCATACTCAGTCACAGGTTGAGCGTACTCTGCCGGTTGAGCGTACTCTGCCGGCTGAGCGTACTCTGCCGGCTGAGCATATTCCGCTGGTTGCGGCGCATACTCTGCTGGCATCGGTGGCATCTCTGGCGCGGGCGCTGGTTGCTGCTCTACTGGTTGCTCTACCGGCGCTACAGGCTGTTCTGCCGGAACTTCCGCAGCTGGCTCTTCGGGCGCTTCTTCCGCTGGCGCACCGCCGCTCAATTCTTGTTCCATCGCTTTCGAGAAATCAATCCCACTCGTATCAACTTCCGGCGCTGCCGTCGGCTCTTCTACATATTTCTGCAATTCATCCGCCAAACCCCCGTCCATATCAGCACCGGCTGGCTGGTTCGCACTGACAAGTTCATCCAATTTCTGTTCGCTATCATCAGCCGCTTCCGCTTTCGGCACCGGCTCATCTTCCACATCCAACTCTGCAAATGGCTTGATATTACTCATATCAATATCAACCGGCGTCGGAGCAATTACTGCCTTGCCTTCCTCGCCGCCCCCGCGCGAAATCGACAAATAAGTCGGGTCTTCTGGTTCGCCCAATATCGCTGCCATATTCGGCTCGACCGCATCACCTCCACCCTCAGCAGGCTTCTCGCCTTCCGGCGACTCTTCTGGCTTTTCAATCGCCAGCGTACCTTCTTCATCTTGTTTCGGTTCTGGTTCTGGTTCCGGCTCTGGCACAACTTCCGGCTCTGGCACACTGATATTCTCAACTACTTCTCGCTGGTCCGCTCCGGCTTTCTTCAACTCTGAGCTTGCCGCGAACGTCCCCTCGCCCACCTTCTCGTTGCTATAACGCTCGGTCGCCGCTATGATACCAGTCAACAATGCTGTCGCGTCGTCCTTACCCAGCAGCTTCTCACGTCCGCCCAGCTCATTCACGAGCTCGACTACCATTTCCGAGACTGAACTCGCATCTGGATTCGACCACCACACCGGCGCAAAACTGCCCGGCTCGCCCGACGTAATATTTATCACCGACGCATTATGCAAAATCCTGCCATATTCCGACAACGCCGAGTCCAATTCCGCTTCGCTAGAAATATTTAATGCGATAATCAAATCTACATTGTAATCACCGTGTGAATATTCCAAATCCGCATCACTCAGGCTCGTCTTGTATGGCGTAATATAAATCCGCACATAGTCACCATCAACTTTGTAGCGCAGGTGGTCCGCTTTGTCCTTCACCAGCGAAATAATGAAATCCTGCAAACTATTCGTATTGGTCTCAAAAATCTCATCCGGTTTCAAAAAGCTGAGAGACGCTGGCGCCTTCCCTGAGAAAATCGCCGTCCCGTGCTTCCCCATCTTGTCAATCACTTGCGTCAAACCAATCGCAGCTGCCAATTCATCAATGCTCGGATCTTTCTTTAGAGCCACCAAAATACTATCTGCCGCCGAAACCTTTTCCGCTACCTGCTTCACGTCGTTCGCTTCACGCACCACCGGCTCATCTTCTGCAGATTGTTCGCCTTCCACTGGAGTGGCCTCTACTGGCGCATCCCCCTCTGCCTGCACTGCCGCATCTTCGGCAACAACATCAGGCGTCAGAACATCTGCGACCGGTTCTGTCGCTGGCACATTAGGTACTGGCGTCTCCTGAACTGGAGCCGCACTCTGTGCATCTACATCTTGCGGAGCTGGTGTTGGTATATTATCGTCAGCCATTTTTATTGTTTGTTTTTGTTACTATACATCTCTAGCCTATCACACCCCTTATGTTTTGTCAACCCTCATACCTCTTGACTTACGACCATTTATATGAGACAATCACAAAACGCTCTAATCGGCAGCGCACCTTAGCATCACATCTTTAGGGCCAAAATACACGGCTCAAAGAGAGCCAGAAAGTGAGGTACTATATTGAGTGTAAGAAAGCATACTCTGTATTGCGGGGACGCTTCGGATCCCGCTCAACTCTTCGAACTTCTCATCAGATTCTACAATAAAGTAGAAAAAGGCAAAGACAGGGAGGTTTATTTCCATATTCCTGCCACTATTTGCAGAATCAAAGAGGACAACGGCAGCGGCAAAATTAAACCAGACCTAACTATTACTTACTACTACGACCGTCCGAGCAAAAAACAAATCGGCAATGGCCGCATCATCAAAGCTTCCGAAATAAAGAAGAGAGGTAGCAAGACAAGTTAAGTTTATACTTTCACCGAACTTTCATAGTTCACATAGATTAACACGATGCAATAAACTGAGGCGTATATAGCCTCAGTTTTTCTTTGTCAATTCTCTCTATTTATGGTAAAATAACAGATATGAGAATCTTAGGGATTGAGACATCATGCGACGAAACCGCGGCTGCTGTTATAGAAGATGGCACACACGTAGTGTCCAATGTTGTCATCTCGCAAATCGACATCCACAAAGCTTATGGCGGCGTCGTCCCTGAAGTTGCCGCCCGCTCCCATATCGAAGCTATTCTCCCTGTCATTGATCAAGCCGTCGACAATTGGGACGAAATCGATGCTATCGCCGTCGCTAACCGTCCCGGCCTGCTTGGTTCCCTCCTCATCGGCACCCTTACCGCCCGCACCCTCGCCCTCCTCCGCCACAAACCCCTCTACGGCATCAACCACCTCAAAGCCCACGTCTACGCCAACTGGCTGGAAAGTGGGAATGCTGGCACCCCCACTTTCCCCGCCATTTGTCTCTTGGTCTCCGGCGGTCACACTCAAATATTGTATTTAAAATCCCATACTGATTTCGAAATCATCGGTACCACCCGCGACGACGCCGTCGGCGAAGCCTTCGACAAAGTCGCCAAAATCCTCGGTCTTCCCTACCCTGGCGGTCCATCCATCTCCAAAGCCGCCGAACAAGCCACCCGCACCTTCCCTCTCCCCACCCCGCACGTCGACGGCCTCGATTTCTCATTTTCTGGCCTCAAAACCGCCGTCCTCCGCGCTATCCAAAACCACCTCGGCGTACCCATTTCCACTCCCAGCTCCGAACTCGCTTCCCTCCTCACCGAAGCCGACCGCAACGCTTTCGCCGCCAGTTTCCAAAACACCGCTGTCAACTATCTCGTCGACAAACTTTCCCAAGCCATCGACCAATATCGACCAAAATCCGTCCTCCTCGCCGGCGGTGTCAGCGCGAATAAACTGCTGAGAATAAGAGCAAATGAGTTGGTGGAACAAATCAATTCAAAGGCTTGTGGCACTTGTGAGCGACGGGCTCACAAGCAAGCTCACCCCGTAACGACGGGCGTGAGCGAAGCGGTGCCACAAGATTTGAAATTGTTTGTTCCCCAACCCAAGTTCTCCACCGACAACGCCGCCATGGTCGCTTCCGCCGCATTCTTCGAAATAGACAACGGCCGCCAACCCGACAATCCCCATTCTCTCGAGACCAACCCTACCAAATAACCTCTACCACTATTGACTTTTAAGCGAAAGTATGATACAATGTACATAGAGTTGCCTAGCATCTCAGTATTTTAACGCTTCTATAATTTGTCTATTCCAGGGATCATAACAGCGGTACTCGCCTACCGTTGTTACGGTCTCTGGAGTCTTAACTCCGAGATACGTTTATTGGGGAAAACGCCCCGGAAAGAGGTCTATTATGGACAAAAATGTTTATGAAACTGTAAGTTTCTCAAAAGAGCTAACCTTCAATAGCAAAATCGTTGGAAAGCCAACATCACATCACGATATTCAAGACTTCATTAACTCTTATACCGACAAACGGATACTTGCTTAAGGAAAAGGAAACATTTGTTACTACCGAATTATACTCATCATCAATAGCAAACGGCATGACATCAGGAACGTATCTCACCGTAATATGTACTTTCATGAAAAAAGCACATAGCAAGCCAAGCGGTGACGACGTTACCAGTTTACTTCGACGCATAGCTGACTTGGGGTACATTCCTACGCACGAAGACATTGAGCGCGTCATGAAGGAAATCGGTTCTTGCGACCATCATTTATGGTTCAAGCTGTCTCCAGGATCTTATAATCTATTAAGGTTAATCTTAGAAGAACGCTTTGAATATGTATTCAAATACACATACAGCGAAGTTATAGATTCTAAATCGGAAGACGTAGATGTTCGCGAGCAGGATAAAGACCAATTCAAAGATTTAAAAATCTCAATGGCAAAATCTATTCTAGCTATTAGGGACGACAAATCAATTTGTCACACTGGCACACTACCAGAAAATCTAATAACCCTTTATAGAGTAGCTAGTATTATACTAGACGACAAAAAAGATCGATATTAATAGAAGCTTAAGGTACAAAAACTCGCCGGATCCACGATCCGGCTTTTTTATACTCAAATACCAGATGACGATTAGGGCGCGTAGCGCTCGAAAATTTTTTGGGCAAAAAACACCCCTGTTAAGTAGCATTTATGCAGCTATCTCTCTAGCAGCTCATTCATCTCATCAATATCAAAAAGCATCCTTTGCTTCCCTGCCAACTTCTTCCTCGCCTTTTCGATAAGTCTTGCCAGCGCCTCATCGCTATGCACACTCCCCACATGTTCCATAATTATCAGTTCCCCGCACTCCTTCCGCACAATCTGCACCGCTGTCGCTCCCGACCCAGTCTTCACCTTCCTGATATATGCCATATCCACAATATAGCACATCATATCCACATACCGCTTATACTTCCCTGCTGCACTCATCTTGCTTATAGTTACCCGTTGACTTAGTACCCCGACCTAATATACAATTAAGAACAAGCGGGAAGGTGTAAAAAATCGCGCTTAGTACCTTATGTACGTTACGCACCTTATGCACTTTATCCGCAAAAATTAACACCCCAACACGAAACTCGAAAATAACAATTAGCATGATTGCTGTTTTTGTTCACGTCAATATCTACACGTGAAATATTGTTATGCTTTTCACGTGCATGAACAGATTAACAGGGAAGAAATCCAAGAAAAAGACGCGTTTTACGCGCCTTCTTTTTTGCCACCACTATTGTTTAATATCTCCAAGGTCAGGTCTCCCTGGAAATCCTCTGGTATCTGGCCGCACGATACGGCATATTCTCTTGCACTAAGCACATTCTCAGCGCCATATGCATCTTCCTCTGTATCACTCACAGTCAACAGAGGATAGAACTGCTCGCGTTGATCCGCGAAGCCCAGTACTGCTGATTCGACCTTTTCTAGATCAGAACTGCTCTGTGCAAAAGCTCTCGCTAAATCGAAGCAATCAAGATGACTCTTCACGCTGAAATAACACTTGTACACCGAAGCCGGACCCTTACTACCACCATCAAACAGCTTGATTCTTATCGCATAAGCGACCAACCTGTTGCCGAAATATTTATATGGTCTACTCATTGCTATCACCCCCTTCATCATTTGATTTTAATGACTCACCAAGCTCGGGAAAATCCTCTTTCAACTTGACAAACACGCCTGTCGGCACCTTGTCATCGTCTATGATGATGAAACTTCTGCGTACAGAGTCAGGATTCTCACCCACCTTGAACACCTTCTTATAAGACTTTTGATGTTCGCTTCTCAGGATACCGCGGCACCTCAATCAAATCTGCCGGGTGACCGCTGCTAATCTCCCCTGTTCTCAGGATCGATTCTTTCGGAATCCCATACTTCTCCATTATCTTATGACACAGAGAAATTGAGTTTTCATAAATCAACATAAGACCACCCCTTTCGTTACAATAATGATTAACGTACTCTCCTCGTAACCACCTTGAGCTACTCACATCTTACAACACTTTGCTCCAAAAACATAAAAAATGACGCTTCGCTGAGCGCCATCTCTTTGTGCCACTTTCTGGCAACCATGCCTACGCCAAGATAATCTTCTTAACCTACATCCCATCTTTCCACTGTCTTCTCTGACGCTTCAAGCCCAAGCAAGTAAATTACCACAAACAAACTCAAAGGGAAGAACATAGTAAACAATGTCACCATCAACAAGGTCTTCCAGTCATAATTCGTCAGCATAGCGAATCGCCACAATAATACTCCGGTCAAAATTCTCACAGCATACAATGCCGCAATCAACTGCCAGGAAGCATTATTCTCGCCAAACACAGTGGTCAGCAGTACGGTCCAAAACGCTATTTCGGCCGCAAGATTCAGAACAATTAGCAGCGTCCTTTTCATAAACGCATACCCCCTTTCTAGTAGTTCTCGTCGATTTCTTCTTCTGCCTTCACCAACACAAGCATTCCCAAGATGGTAAACGGCATCAGCATTCCTGCCATGTAGCACCCTATAATCCACGGGCTCCATTCCCAGTCTTCTTCTATCACCCAACACGCAAACACGAATAATGCGTTCTTTATCAGATACACTGGCAATACTACTGCCAGCCAGGGAACTTTGCCTATAAAAGCTAATACAAGCAGCGTCCAGAAAGCTATTCCACATCCTATATAGAGTGTTAATGCCAATACCATGAGAAGTATATTCTTTTCTTTCTTTGTCTCACCCATTAACAGACCCTCCTTCCATTAATCCAAAACATCGAGGCATATTCTCATAAAGACCCAGACCACCAAGCTCTACCCTTTAGTCTCTAACCAAACTTTACCATGCTTTCGGAGTTGTGTCAATTCTACCGGTGTTTCTACTCTAATCATGCTATACTTGAATTATGAAATTTGCAAAATCTTACGAACCAGCCGACTTCGAGCCTGAAGTCTACGCCCTCTGGGAGCAATCCGGCACTTTTGCTCCCCAACCAGCCAAAGAGGGAAAGGGGAACTACTGCATCGTCATGCCTCCTCCCAACGCCAACGGCAACCTTCATATTGGCCACGCTCTCTTTACTGCTGTCGAAGATGTTCTGATTCGCTACCACCGCCTGCACGGCGATTCCACTTGGTGGATCCCTGGCGCCGACCATGCCGGTTTCGAAACCTGGGTCGTTTACGAAAAAGTCCTCGAAAGCCAAGGTAAAACCCGCTTCGACTTCTCTCGTGATGAACTCTACCAACAGACTTGGGATTTCGTCGCTGCTCAACGCGGCAATATGGAGCTACAGCTCCGCGCCCTCGGTGCGTCCTGCGACTGGTCCAGCCTTGTCTTCACTCTCGATGGAAAAGTCGTAGACCGCGTTTACGATACCTTCAAGAAACTCTGGCAAGACGGCCTCATCTACAGAGGTGAGCGCCTAGTCAACTTTTGCCCGGTTCATCAAACCGCCTTCGCCGACATCGAAGTCGACCATGACGAGGCAAAAGGTACTCTTTGGGATATCGCCTACCCGCTAGCCGACGGGGAAGGAGAAATCATTGTCTCTACCACCCGCCCTGAAACCATGCTCGGCGATACGGCAGTCGCCGTTCACCCTGATGATTCCAGGTATCAAAAATACGTCGGCAAAGAAGTTATTCTACCTCTTACCGGCCGTCAAATCCCCATCATCACCGATACTTACGTCGACCGCGAATACGGTTCCGGCGCCGTCAAAATTACGCCAGCCCATGACCAAAACGACTACGACATCGGCGAACGCCATGGCTTGCCCATGATTTCCATCATCGGCTTTGATGGTACTATGACCGAGAACGCAGGGGAAGCTTACGTCGGCATGACTGTCGAAGATGCCCGCCACCAAGTTCTCGCCGACTTAGAAGCCCAGGGCCTTCGCCGCGGCGAAACCACCATCATCCACTCTGTCGGACACTGCTACAAGTGTGGCAGTGTTCTCGAACCGCTCCTCAAAGAACAGTGGTTCGTCCACATTCGACCCCTCGCCGACCGCGCCATCGCCGCCATTCGCTCAGGGAAGATTAAGTTCACCCCCAAGAGCAAAAAACAAGTTCTCATCAACTATTACAAACAGCTCCGCGATTGGAATATTTCCCGCCAAATCCCTTGGGGCATCCCCATCCCGGCTTTCCAAAACACCGAAGACCCAACCGACTGGATTTTCTCCACCGAAGTTACCAAACAAACTCTCGACATCAACGGCAAGACCTATAAACGCGACGAAGACACCTTCGATACTTGGTTCTCTAGTGGTCAGTGGCCAGTCGTCGTTACCGATGGGCACCCCGAGTTCTACCCCACCTCTGTGATGGAAACTGCCGCCGACATCCTCTTCTCTTGGGTCTCCCGTATGATTATGCTCGGCCTCTACCTTACCGACGAAGTCCCATTCCACGACGTCTACCTGCATGGACTCGTCCTCGACGAACATGGCGTCAAAATGAGCAAAAGCAAAGGAAATGTCATCAATCCTATGGAGATTATCTCTGAATACGGCTCCGACGCCCTCCGCCTCGGCCTCATCGCCAACCGTTCCGCCGGCCAAGCCCAAGCTTTCAGCCGCGCCTCTGTTGTCGCCGGCCGCAACCTCTGTAATAAGCTCTGGAACATCGCCCGTCGGATTCAGCAATTCGTCGACGATACCGGCGACACCTACGACGCCAACAAGGACCCCGTCGCCCTTGAACGCATGAGCATCAAAAACCCCAATGAAGCTACCATCAAGGCGGCCCACGAAGAATTACACTTCTCCAAGGTCAAGACCGAAAGCATGGGCGAAGATTGGATTGTCCGCGAACTCGAAGACTGCCGCATCAAACTCGACCAGCTCATCAAGCAATATCAGTTCGCCGAAGCCGAAAAACTCCTCTACGACACCATCTGGTACAAATACGCCGACTGGTTCCTCGAAAGCCAGAAGATTTACAAGAACATCCCCCTCCTCAAGAAAACTCTTGAGCACCTCCTCCTCATGCTTCATCCATTTGCGCCATTTGCCACCGAGACGATTTGGCAGACTCTAAGTTGGACTTGGGGCACAGCTATCTCCCAAGGAATGCCCGGAAAGCTCAATTACAGCGCCGCCAAGGCCTCCGAGTTCGACGAGCTTATCCTTATCATCTCCGAGACCAGAAAGGTCCTTAGCAGCCTGCAAATACCCAAAAAGCCTACTCTCGTCTTCGAGGGTGACACTCTTGTTGCCAACAACCAGCTAATCATCACCGCCCTTGCCCGCGTCGCCGCTGTGACCCGCACCGACACGCCATCTGGATTGCGCGTCCCTGTGCCCAGCCACGAACTCTTCCTCGACATCCCTCAAACTACCATCGACAAACATCGCCAACAGCTCGAAGACCGCATTCTTTCGCTCGGCGCCGAAATCGACACCTTGAACGCCCGCCTCGACAACCCCAATTACCTCAAAAAAGCCCCCAAGGCTCTCGTCGAACAAACCAAGTCGCAAATCTCCGAAAAACAAACCCTCCTCGAGAAGCTCAAAGAAGAGTTTACCTCCTTCTAGACAAAGAAAAGCGGAGCATTGCTCCGCACTATGTACTACCATGAACCATCTTTTAGTCGCCTATCTCCCTATCAAGAGGAACTGCACAACCTGCACGACTTGTCGTCGTCTTATGAATAACCGCACAAGATTCTCTGTGCCCTCGAGGTATTAAAGCCTTAGCTCCTTCTTCCTCTAACACGCCGCTCGCCGCCTTTAATCTTCCTCACCATGAATGGAGAGAATCTGTCTATCGCGATACTTGTACCGCCAACGCCGCCAACTTGGTCTACGGTAAGCGACCTCTTGCCACTTTTGTCTTCTACATTAACAACACTACTCAGCCTACCATTATTCCATACGGCTACGACGTCTCCACTCTCCAAAAAGATGCTGCTATCTATTGATTCATTAGTACTAGAAGGTCCTAAATTTACCATTCTAACCCCCTCCTTGCCATGATAATTTATACCCCAAGAATAACACAACAACCCGCAAAAGTCAAGCTAGCTTTAACTTCTCCATCCACTCAATCATCTCGGATTCCGGAAACTCATATGTCTTTCCAGATACATATTCGTCGGTCTGCGGGATCAAATGCACATGCGCATGCGGCACATCCGTCCCAATAATCTTCACGAATATCCGCGTCCCCAGCACTTCATCCATATGCTTCATCAACTTTTTCACCGTTGCAAACAGCGCCTCATAGTCTTCGTCCGACAAATCATACACCTTATCCACCTCAATTTTCGGCACAACCAATACATGCCCATGCGCCTTGGGGAAAATGTCAAGAAAAGCATACGTCTTCTCATCTTCATAAATCTTATAGCTTGGTATCTCTCCGGCAATTATTTTGCTAAAAATCGTCATTTTGTCCTCCCGTATACAATGATTTTACCACAGAGACAAATCTCGCCTAATCCTGTACAATTAAAGATATATGCAACTAAGACTACCGAAACTGTCCAAGTTTCCGCGCTCTGCTATTTTTGTCATTTCCACCCTCGTTTTTGTCACAATTCTCTTGCGTGTCGCTACCTGGAACATTCATTCCCCCGATTTTATGTCTCCCCTCTCGCCTTGGCTCGACATCATCCGCACCGAAGGCCCTAGCGTCATCGGCGCCAACTTCGCTAACTACAACTCACCTTACCTCTATCTTATGTGGCTCTTCAGCCTCATTTTCCCGCGCAACATCGACGTCGTCAAGTCACTCGCCCTCGTCCTAGATATCGTCTTAGCCATCGGCATCTACAAACTCGTCTCCGTCTTCAAACCCAAACCCATTGTCCACATCCTTGCTCCATTCCTCGCCCTCCTCATGCCCACCATTTTGTTCAACAGCGCCGCCTGGGGCCAATGCGACAACCTCCTAGGTATCTGTGTCGTTTTCGCACTTTATTTCGTCCTCACCAAACGCCTCCTCCCAGCTTGGGCGCTCGTCGGTCTCAGCTTCGCTTTCAAAATGCAAGGCATTTTCCTTGCCCCCTTCCTACTATTCATCTCTATTTACCGCCGTAAATCCTTCATCTCCGGCCCGCTCGTCGCTGCCGGAACTGCCGTCCTCGTGTCCATTCCACCTCTTTTCACAGGTCATACCCTCATGGAAGTCCTCAATCCCTTCCTCCTCGGCGTCCAACCTATGTTCGGCCGCAAAATCCTTTCTTTCTTCACCCCCAATCTCCCCGTCTGGTTCCCAGATGCCTTCTATGATGTCCTTTCGATTATCTTCATCGGACTTGCTGGCCTGGCTTGTCTCTACCTCATCAAGCTCGGCATCCAGCGCCTCCCAAAGCGCCTCACCCTCCAATCCACCTTGCTCATCGCCGTCATCACCCTCCTAGTCATTCCTTTTCTCCTCCCTCAGATGCACGAACGCTACTACTACCAAGCCGAGATCCTCCTCATCACCTTAGCTATCGTCGCACCAGCCCGTTTTCTCAAACCCGCTTTCGTCCTCCAAGCAGCTGTCATACCCGGGCTAATGCTCGCCTTCATTACCTCCAATACTGACCAATGGCTGGTTGCTCTCATGTCTATTCCTATCTTTATTCTTATCTGGTATCTCGTCACAGTCGTCCGCGATCCGGATTTCCGCCTCACCGCCCCTCTAGCCCTTGATCGCCTCCGCCGCCTATCTCGCATCCCCGCTTTCATCACATTCACCATCATCTTTATCATTTTCGCTTCTATCTCCTACCAACGCCTCGACCCGGACTTCGGCTGGCACTACCAGTCAGGGAAGTACTTCACCGAAAACGGCATCAAGCAAATTGAACCTTTCACCTACAAAGCCTCCGACTTCCCCTGGATCAACCACGAACCGCTTTCCGATATCATCACTTACCACCTCCACAACCTCGGTGGATACAATCTCCTAGTCTTCGTCTTCGCCATCCTCTGGACTTTCTCTATGTGGCTCATCTATCGCCATTCACGCTGGCGCGCCCTTCCCGTACTCCTTTTGCTTGCCACTATCGCTATCGCCCCCTACGCTGGCATCCGCACCATCACTTGGTCTTTCCTCGGCCTCGCCATACTCATAAATCTCGCCTCCTCCCCCAAAGCACGTTGGACCATCCCGATTCTATTTGTTTTCTGGGCCAATCTCCATGGTTCATTCCTCATCGGCCTAGTCTACCTCGCTTATCTCATCTTCTATGATTTCGTATTCTTCAAGAAACGCAAGATCCTCAAACCATCCCTCATCCTTATCGCCAGCTTCTTCGCCACTTTTCTCAACCCATACGGCCCAGTGGTCTACGTCGAAATCTTTCGCACACTCCTCGACCCTACACTTAAGTGGACGATTTCCGAATGGCAGGTTAACATCCCATTCGAAATCATCCCCTATCTCCTCGTTTTCATCTTCATCGGCATTTTCACTTTTAAATCTTGGCGCCTCCGTGAATACGCCCGTGTCCAGAATTGTTTCTTCCTCGCCGCCCTATCAACCCAACGCCATTGGCCTCTATTCATGCTCATCTCTCTCGAACCTCTTTCTGAAGACGCTCGCAAACAGCTCAAACCTCTATTCACCCAGGCCCAAACTAACCCCGCCCTCTCCAAAGTCTTGCTTGCATTTGTAGCTATCATAGTCGCCATTTCCGGCTTCAACCTTTTTAGTATTTTCAACAATTCATGGGACAGGGAAGATAGATACCCCACCGCAGTTGTATCGTACCTCACCGAAACACCTTGTTCCGGCAACCTCTTCAACGAGTATAACTTCGGCGGCTATCTCATATGGAAACTGCCATCACACAAGGTTTACATTGACGGCCGCGGCCCCTCTTGGGAACACAACGGCACCAAATATATGCGCGACTACGAGAAAGTATTCAAAGACCCAGAGTTCCGCCAAGCCGAATTCGAACGTCTCAATATCACTTGCGCCCTCCTATACAATGAACGCGAACTCACTTCAGAGCTCGAAGATTCTGGCTGGACCGCCGCCATCTCCACCGACGAATACACTCTCCTTATTCAAAACCCCTAACCCCCTACCTGTGTTGACATTGACTCCTTAAACATTTTATGTTAAAATTACATACAATTTAGTACCTTTCAATTAATTACAAGGGGGGATGTAATATGAACGTATACGACTTCGATGGCGTCATTTACGATGGCGAAAGCACAGTCGACTTCTTTCTGTTTTGCTTGAAAAAGAAACCAGGCCTCATCAAGAACCTACCACAAATACTTAATATCGCGATACTCCATAAGAGGAACAAACTCTCAATCGACCGTCTATTAGAAGCTGCAAACAGAATAACCACAGGGTTTATCAAGAATAATGTCGATTTTGATCTATTTGCGCGAGAGTTCTGGAAGCAACACGCCAAGAACTTGAAGCCTAAGTTTATGTCACAACTGACCGACCAAGACGTAATCATCACCGCTTCGCCATATTTTCTCATCCAAGAAATACTGCCCGAGTTGGGAGTAGCCGACACAATATGTTCGGATATAGACGTCGAAACTGGTGAATTCAAATACCCCAATTTCGGGGCAAACAAGGTGAGGGCTTTCAAACAAAAGTACCCGCATGTACAAATCGAAGCATTTTATACCGACAGCCTCAGTGACACTCCGATGATGGAAATGGCTGAGCAAGCCTTTATCGTTCAAGGCGATACCGTCTCAGCAAAAAACGCCTGCAAATAACTGCGGGCGATTTTATGTCCAAAAAATGGCGGAAAGGGAGGGATTCGAACCCTCGAGACGTTGCCGCCCACACGATTTCGAGTCGTGCGCCTTCAACCACTCGGCCACCTTTCCGTCTCGACTATTTTACCACATATCACCTATCTCGGCCACCGCAGGCCATCCGTGATACAATACGTTTAATAATAGAGGTTTTATATGAGTGAATTTTATCCGATATCAAACGAGACATCAGAAGAGAACAGCCAAGAGTATCCTTCCTTCGACGAACACAGGTCGAACGTAGAAGTACCAGAACACACACCCGAAACCGAACCGGGTCCCAAAGATGTCGAACCCAACAACCGTCAACAGGAAAAGATTCTTACTTATCTCATCGGTGTCGACCCAACTCTAACTCATTCCAAAGAACCCACACTAGAGGATATCATCAACTCAAAAGCAGAAAACCCTATCGAAGCGTTCAACGTCGACTCTACAAGAATCAGTGATTTCAAATCCCGCCTCCGAACCGGAGAATTGGGCGTTGAAGCTAAGAAAAAAGAGTTCCTAGCCCATATCAACCCCGGCACTACCGCCGAAGACTGGACTGCCATCAAGCACGACAGCTCGTTAAGAGGCATTTTTGCCACTGCCGAATGGGGAGATTTTAGCAAACGCGACGACAACGAGCTCTGGCCCAACGATAAACTGGTCGACAGCTTCCGCCAGAAATACCCCACGCCATTAGAATACGAACCATTTATCGAAAACTTCTTAAACCAAATTGAAGCCCAAAACGGCCCGGAAAAGCGCGTCAAATACGAACAAGCTAGCAAGGAGTTCCGCGCCCACATGTATGGCAAACAGAACGAATACTACGACCAAATGCGCTTGTTAGCCGAGCAACAACCACCGGAAACCAAGAAAGCATCAGCACCAGAAACTCCAGCAGAAGCCACGCCCGCAACTCCCGAAAACGCCTAATTCATCTGTTATATGCTTATGTATTTTTTACAATTTTCTATCTTGTAATGCCCCCAAATAAGTGGTATAATGCCTTCACCCTGCCTTTTGGCGGAGTACATTTATTTTTTGCGGTGGATGTATAGCCTTATTGACTTTATATCCACTATGCACCCGTAGCTCAACTGGATAGAGCATCGGCTTGCGGAGCCGAAGGTTTCAGGTTCAAATCCTGTCGGGTGTACCATGGAAAGAGGAGTGTATCAAAACGCTCCTTTTTCTATGCTGAATTTTCACCCCTATACACAAGGTGGTATACTTATATCACTATGAGCATCAAAACTATTTTAGCCACGACTACGCGCAAGGTCCTCCCCAAGAAGACCGTCAAACGCGTCGAATCATCTTATCGGACCGTCCGCGCTAAAACCATTTCCCGCGCCTACGGCCACCCTGCCCGCAAACTCAAAGTCATCGCCATCACCGGCACCAACGGCAAAACCACTACGGCCAATTATCTCAATGAAATCCTCAAAACCGCCGGCCAAAAGACCTGCATGTTCTCCACCGCCGTTATCGAAATCGCAGGGAAGCGCGAACTCAACCGTATGAACCTCACTGTCCCCCCCGTCAAAACCCTCCAAAAGTTTTTCTCTGATGCCGTCAAAGCTGGCGCCGAATATTGCATCATCGAAGCTCCCTCCCAAACCCTCCAGCAGAAAAAACTCCTCGGCGTCCCCATTTTCATGGCCATTATGACCAACTTGACCGAAGATCATCTCGATTACCACAAAAATATGGAAAACTACGCCGCCGCCAAAGCCATCCTATTCCAATCTGAGCCCACCTATATCGTCCTCAACCGCGACGACTCTTATTTCGATTACTACAACCAATACCGCGCCAAAAGCGCCAAAGTCTCGTACGGCAAGAACCCTGCTGCCGACTTCCACATCGACCGCGCCAAACTCTACAAAGCTGGCGTTGAAGCTTTTGTTTCGCGTGGAAATACCCATTTCGAACTCGCCACCTATATACCAGGCGAATTCAACGTCTACAATATGACCGCTGCCACAGCCGCTGCCTCTCTCCTCAACATCCCTCCTGAGACCATCGCTGACGGCATTGCCTCGCTCGAAAAACTCCCCGGCCGTTACGAAGTCCTTGATACCGACACCCCATATTCCGTCGTCATCGACTATGCCCACACCCCAGATGGTCTCGAACGCCTCCTTAAGTCCGCCAAAGAGACTACGCCAGGACGCGTCATTCTAGTTTTTGGCTCAATGGGTGCTGGCCGCGACAAAGACAAACGCCCCAAAATGGGCAAAATAGCCGAATCCATCGCTGACGTCGTCTTTGTCACAGACGAAGAAAACGACAAAGAACCCCGCGCTGACATTCGCAAAGACATCTTGAGAGACATCAAAGACTCACCTAAAGTCACCGAAATTGACGGCCGCTCCGAAGCCATCCATGCCGCCCTTGCTGCCGCCAGGAAGAACGACATCATCCTCGTCACCGGCCTCGGCCACGAAACCTTCCGTCTCCTCGACGGCAAGCGTATCCCCTGGTCTGACCAACAAATAGTCCTGGACCTTCTCCAGAAATAACGAAAAACTCCCTCACAAAACACGAGGGAGTTTTGATACTCAGTCTTACTAGCTTATACGCCCGCCACCAACCTTGCTGCCCATCATAAACCCAGCAACACCAATTAGCGCCATAATCGCAGCTATCACAATTCCTCCTTGTACAGCACCTAGCCCCTGCACCACACTACCAGACTCCGGAGGCGTCACAGGAGTACAAGCAACCGGCCTTGGTTGTTCGCTCCCATCAGGCAAAATAACTTCTACACACGCATCAGCCAGTGCCTCAATCACATCCATCTGATCTCCAGTATTAGTGTTTTGCAAATCCACAAACTTCAAGTTAGGGAAGTTTGTGATCGTCAACACCGAAATATCATCCAGGCCTCCGCCCACACCCCATAGGTTCCCAGACAAATTAAGCGTCGTCAAACCTGGCGCGTCCAATAATGGCGTCAGGTCTGCAATCTTGTTGTTAGCCAGATTCAAAACCTTTAGGTCCGGCATCGAACTCACAAACTGTATGTCTTCAATCATGTTGTTAGCAGCATCCAAGCCGACCAACCCACTCAAGAACTCAATATTCGTCGGATAACTCACATCGCCCTTGCCTGGAGTGCCGCTCGTACCTTGAACCGGCAAAGTCCCGCTAATCACTACTGTTTTACCCACCGAGGCTGCCGACAGGTCAGGTGCAGATCCATAAGTCCCATCATCCAAGTCGCGATCATAAATCGTACCCACAGGCACGCCCAAACCATCAGCTATGCCCTGTACATATCCAGCGCTCGTTTCAACACTAGGCGGCCAAGCCGGATTATTAAAAAACTCTGTCAACGTCCTGGGCTGTATATTCACGGCCAAAACCGGCACAGCCAGCAGACCCGCAGCAACCACGGCTGCAGCTACTACAACTACCGTCTTTTTCATACCTAAAAACTCCTCGCTTATTTTACTAGATTAAAATGACCTTGCCCGCATTATAGCACAAGCGTATTTAAAAATCAACCATTAGCACTCAAGGCTTGACAGTGCCAGTATTTTTGCTACCATAAGATTACAAAGGAGTTAAAAAATGATCAAACCTATCGGAAATCGTGTTGTGGCAACTGTCGACAACCCTGCCACCCAGACCAAGAGCGGCATTCTCCTTGGCGAAGCCAGCGAGAAACCAGCCTATGCTATCGTGACGGCCGTCGGCTCGGAAGTAAAAGGCATCAAAGTCGGCGACAAAATCGTCTACAAAGAATACACCTCTACTAATATCAAAGTTGACGACATCGAATATCTAGTCCTAGACGCCAAAGACGTCCTCGCAACTCTATAGTTAACCACGAAAGGAAATCACATATGTCCAAGAAAATTTATTATGACGCCGAGGCCCGTTCCCAACTCCTC
>Ga0123356_10000525_pt1 | contig 42550 bp, 35 predicted proteins | sample TergutEmb28metaG_2_FD_92546 | JGI IMG/M metagenome (GOLD analysis project Ga0123356, IMG submission 92546) | Embiratermes neotenicus P3 segment gut microbial communities from Petit-Saut dam, French Guiana - Emb289 P3 | ecosystem: Host-associated > Arthropoda: Insects > Digestive system > Gut ...
AAGTTTTTTTGAAAAATTCGGCTAAAATGGGTCAAAATGACCTGTTTTGGTCGATTTTTCCAGCTTTTGCTTTTACTAAAAAGCCCTGACAGAACGGACAATGAAGTCTAAGCCCTTGTAGTTAGTGTTCTGATTGCCATCGAGGAAAAAGTGAAACCATGCGGAGTCTAAACTGGACTGCGACGAAGACCAGAACCTACCTGACGACAAACCAAAATCATCTCTCCTAAGATATAGCTGATTTAATTCGTCTTTGCTTGGTAAGAACCAGTCATTAAAATCTTCAATAGAATAATTATCACACGCTAAGGCTGCAGTAGCTGTCGGGTCAAGAGCAAGTATTAATGCGGTGTTTTTTCTCCCTGTTCCTATTGCTGTTTCTGTTCCGGGTATATCTATCCAGAGTGAAACATCATTTCCAGACGCTGTAAATTCTGCCCATGATAAAGTTGACCACCTTAGATTTGTTGGCATATTTGCAGGCGCTGCTTCAAGATAATAGGCGGTTGAATCATCGTCGGTCATTGTAAAACCAGATGAATCTTTATAGAATATTATTCCCCCTGCGGGTCCTGTGTCGCCTAATGCCAATGTCAACCTTATGTCGCCTCTTGTTTCATTACAGTCGTTGTGTTGACAGGTTTCTATTTCTGCACCAAAGCTTTTTACTTGCCAGTCAAAGTCGTGTTCAAGCATTTGATCGCCAGTTTCTTTAACTGTGTCTATTGTTCCACAGTCTTTGCAAGTTCTTGTTTTTATGCCTTCGGTATTACAAGTTGGATTCGTTGTCTGCTCATAATCGTTCCAGTCGTGCGGTGGGCATTTTTGGTTGTTTGTTCCATTGTCGCAAGTGGTAAATGCAAAAATTACGGCTATAATTGCCAAAATTCCGATAATGCTGTTTTGTTTCCAAGTTTTCATAAAATCTCCTTTTGTTTATTATACATTTTTATACCTTTTATGCAATACATTTATCTTTTTACAGTTTTATATTTTTTTTTACATTATCTTCGCAACTGTCGTATAACGTGAAAGGTAGCTTGACGGTTTTGCTTTTGCGATAAAAGGAATTGCGCAAGCAATTCCACGCAAAAGCAAAACTGTGGTGGAACAAAAACCCACAAAGGCGCTTGCGCCGACTGGGTTTTTGTGGAACCCGAGCCGCCGCTTGTCGGCGGCGCAGCAGCTACCGTGTGTTAAACGAAGGAAAAACCTACTACGAAGCCGCCAGCAAGGATGCTGGCGGGTTATTTCACTTTATATTTACGAATCTCCAGAGGGTCTAGAATTTTCAGTTGTAACAGCAATTTTGTAATTACCTGCTCTACCTAGTACACCAGCCGCATCTACTGTTATTGTTACATTGCCGTTTCTGTCTGATATAAAATTGACAGGAGTCGTATTACCATTGCCCAAGCCAGATCTTGCATAAGCTTCAGAATCATCAGCGTATCTGCCTGTATGACTAATAGATGCCCATGATGTATCAGATGACGCTACCGAAGAATGAAAATAATCTTTTATAAAGATATAGTATGTTTTACCTTCAGTAACCGCAAATGCATGTGTTTCGGTGGAAGAGGTTGTAGCAAGATTTTTTTCTGTCCAATTAAGAATTATATTAGGATCTTGTGAAATTCCTCCAGTTCCTCCATTGTCACCATCTTCGCAACCAACAAGACCAAATACCATCAAAATAACCAATAAACCGATAAATACATTTTTCTTCATAAATTTCCTCCTAAAATATTTTTAGCAAAAATTGATAACAGTGCCGCCACGGATGGCGGCACCGATTACCTTGTATTATATCACAGGTTTTTCTTTTGTTTAACTAGCTGTAGACGAATTTCCTATAACCCATCCAAAAACGCACATTATACGAATTTCACTTTAACCCTAGAATAATAACATTAGACGACAAAACCTTCGCTTAACCTGCAGAAAAGAGGGGTTAAAGCGCAACTTGTTATCAAAACGCAATATTGCTCACTATGTGAGAATTGTTGTTTTGGCTATTGTAATTATGTTTGTTATCTTTTAGAATGAAAATATATTTAAATTTAAAATTTAATTTACCTACACAGCCTTAATTAAGACAGTCAAAAAATAACATGGGTTCGAATTGACCCTAAGGAACTGCAATGAATATCGTTTATATTTTCCGCGAAACTGGTGGAATCAGGATTCCGTTTTTAGATTATAAAAGTCATGTTTCTGCAATGTTAACCAGACTTGGCGGGACATGGGATGCTGAAAGCCGGGCTTTTCTTTTTCAGAAAGAAGTTAACCATGAACATTTTATAAATGCATTTGATGTTGTATTTATACATGGGGGCACCCCTGGCGCGCGTGGAAATAATTGCCGGATAATTGGCTTTTGGGAATATCCCTGGGATAACGAAGACAATGTTTTGGCATCACATTATCTGGCTGGCGCTTTTAACATTCCAGATGCTATTGTGGGACAGGAGCAGCAACTTGGTATTCCGCAGGATTATCAGCTTCCGGAAAAGTTATCTAAATACTGGCAGGAAAAACTGGAAGAAGAGCTTCGTGCCAGAAAATATAGTCAAAAAACGCAAAATGCTTATGTTTATTTTAATCGTTTGTTTCTGCAAACACTGCAGAAATTTCCGCATGAAATACATCAGGAAGATATAACAAGGTTTTTGGCGTTTGTGGAAAAGGAACGCGATTATTCTGCCGCTTCAATAAATCTGGCTATCAGCGCAATTAAGTTTTTTTATAAACATGTATTTAAAAACAATATCGTTAAAGAGCAAAAACGTCCTGTTCAAAATAAATATCTTCCCGTTGTACTGTCATCAAGTGAGATACTTAAAATTTTAAGTATAGAAAAAAATCCTAAACATCGTCTTTTACTAATGCTGGTTTACTCATCTGGATTACGTGTTAGCGAAGTAGTATCATTAAAAAAAGAGCATATTGATATATCAAGGCAGGTTTTATACATACATCAGGGAAAAGGAAGAAAGGATCGCTATACCATGCTTTCTGAAAAAGCAGCTTTATTTATTAAAGAATATTACGAACATTTTAAAATCGATAAATGGATTTTTCCCGGGCAGCCTGCTTCCCGGCATTTATCAATCCGATCCGCTCAGCATATTTTTGAAAAAGCAGTCCGGAATGCCGGAATAACAAAAAAACTATCAATACATGATTTACGCCATTCTTTCGCAACACATTTACTGGAAAACGGCACAGATATCCGGTACATTCAAACCCTTCTGGGACATACAAACATTCACACTACAGAACGTTATACTCATGTCGCCAAACACAATGTACTAAAAATAAAAAGCCCGCTTGACAACATCTAGTTACTTCAGGCAGCCGCTGCTAGTTCCCCTTTTCCGCGAAATTGATGGAATTCTGATATTATATCTTCACAAACTGCGCCTTGACAACAAACAACAAGTTCGTGTGTGTTCGCTTGGTTCGTGGTTAAAAATTCTCCCCCCCCTTCTTCCTCCGCGTCCTCCGCGTCTCTGCGTCTCTGCGTGAGTCCTTGCTAATCCCCCGTTCGTGAGTGTTGGTGTGGTTCGTGGTAAAAAAATCTTCATTCCTTCCCTAACTGAGAATAAAGCCTATGCAGAGAATAATCAGGTTCATAACGTTTCCCAATACGGTAAAAAGCATCGCTGGCTTCTTTAAAAGACGTAAATTTTCCAAGAGCGCAGGCGCCGATTACGGCAAGTCCCAGGAGCTCTGCTTCTTTATATTCGCCTTCAATTATTTCAATTCCGGTAATATCGGCTTTTATTTTATTCAGCAGAGAGCAGCCGGAAAGACCGCCCGTAACGCGTAATTGTTTTGCTTTTTCTCCCGCGTTTTCCATTGTGCCAAGAATATCTTTTACAGCGAAACCTATTCCTTCCAGTATGGAATTGGCTAACTCTTTGCGTCCTGTGCCAAGATTTATACCGCTCCATGATGCGCGCTCAGATGAAGAAGGCGTGCGTTCTCCGGCAAGAAAGGGTAAAAAAACAAGGCCGCCGGAGCCTTTAGAACTTTCAGAGGCAAGCGCGATAAAATCATCAAAATTATTAACGCCCAGGATAGCATAAGCCCATTCAATTGCCTTTCCCGCTGTATTTATAATGCCTGATAAATTCCAGAAAGGTTTTACAGGATGTCCGTAAGACATAAGGCGTCTGTCAAAGATGCGGTTTTCTGTGCAAAGATTTATTCCTTCGGAGGAACCGGTGCGATCGAGGGCGATTTTTGGTTCTGTGATTCCGGCGCCTAAAATGGCGGCGAAAAAATCAGGGCCGCCGGAAATTACGGGAATGTTTTTTTTAAAACCAAAATAATCTGCTGTGCTGCTTATAAGCGTACCGAAGAGATCACCGGGGCGGATAAAAGGCGGAAATTTTTCCTTTTCCAGTTTTAGTTTTTCAAGGATACTGTCATTCCAAAACCAGCGTTCAAAACCATCGGACGGAAAAACGGTTCTTGCCTGCCCGGTCAGCGCATAGGCAAGATATTCAGGGCAGCCAAGAAAATATTTTGTTTTATTGTACAATTCATTTTTTTCATTTTTTAGATAAAGAGATTTTGGCAGAAAAAAGCAGGCGTCTACAAAATCGCCGGCAGCATCTGCTGCCTCTGCCTGATATTTTTCCGCGCGGCGGTCAAGCCAAAGAAGAGCGTTTGCCGCCGGTTGATTTTTAAAAAAAGATACTTCATTCTGCACAGGAACGAGACTGGGGCCATTTCCGCTAATTACTATTGCTTCTACGGTGGGAAGCCCCTTTAATCTTTTACAGCTTTGTTCAAATGCCCTTAGCCATCTTGAAGGATCAACTTCATGTGTTACACCGTCACTTATGTCTATTGATAACGCAAAAGAATAAAAATCCAGACGATTGCCGTTATAATCCCAAACAGCCGATTTAAAAGCTGATGTGCCAATATCTACAGTAAGCAGCATTTTATTTCCTGTCCGGACGCAGAACTTCCGCGCCATTTAGATAAACATGATGAATAGCTGAGTCATGCGGAAGATAACAATGAATTATCACCCTTACAGTTCTTTCCAGAGAATTTTTACAATTTGGTTCCTGAACGGAAAAAAGCGAATAATCACCGGCACCGCCTGAATATTTGCGCAAAGCGGAAGATGGATTAACGGCATCCAAATCATCTGTAACAGAAAATATTATAGAAACAATATCCTGTGTTTCCAGTTTATTTCTGGAAAGCAGCTCATCGTACATAATCCCGATTTGACCGCAAATGTCTTCTGCGGTATTTTCGCATTGGACAGCGCCCCTTAGGGCATATAATCTTTTCATCCGTTTCCTCCGGAAACAACATTTATAAACGCTTCAAAATAAAAAATACCTGCGCAATATACTATCAGGATAATAAATATAATAACCTTTAAGACGCATTTTACGGAAGGCTTTTTAAAAAAATAATAAATGTTTTTTAACAATTTATATAATGAACATATAAATAACAGCAATGAAGAATATTTTAAAATGGCTAGCAATATAAACAGAATATCATCCGAAAACCCCTTCTCCGCAAGGTAGACAACCAGAGATGCTAAAGAGATAATTAAGCTAAATACAAGAAGCCAGCCGATCGGCTTCTTCTTCCTGCCCATTCTTCGCTCCTCGGGCTGGTGCCCCATCTTGCCAAATATTCTGCTTATGTATTATTATAGTGTATGAAAAAGTTTTTTATCACCCTGTTTATATTGCTGGTTCTTGGCAGCGTTGCATTTTTCTTCGGCTGGGTACAGTTTCAGGTACCGCCCGGTCATTATGGAGTAATCAGCTCAAAGACACACGGAACAGATGCTGATATTGTCCGTCCGGGGGAATTCCGGTGGGTATGGTACAAATTATTGCCTACAAATGTAAAAATCGCTGTTTTTCGCCTTGAATATACCAAATTCCCCATTAATTTTGACAGTACGCTGCCTTCCGGGAACACTTACGCGGCATTTGTAGGGCTGCCCAATGTCGATTTTTCATGGAATTTAAACGGAGAGATCGCGTTTAAAATTGACCCGGATTTCCTTGTTAACCTGACATCTATTCATAATCTTACGTCACAGCAGGATTTAAACGCCTTTCTGGAAAAAATTTCCAAAGATATTGAAGTTATAATCCTAAGGACGCTGAATTCGGCGTCTTCCTCCGAAGACAGGATTGAAAATATCATGTCCGGAAACTCCGATGCGCAAATGGAACAGGAAATATTTTCCATGTACCCGCAAATTCGGGATTTTTCATTTATAATTAAAACGGCAAAATTCCCTGATTTTACCCTTTACAGGCAATTACGGCTTTTATATGACGAATTTCTTGTAAAACAGCGTGAATTTGCGACATCTGATTTCAGCACAATGGCAGAAAACCACATCAAAACCCAGCTGCGCCTTGATGAACTGGAACGCTATGGGGATTTGCTCACCAGATACCCGGTTTTACTGGAATATTTGCAATTGGGGCTAAATCGGTAACCGGCAGTATGTCCTGTTTGTTATTGTATATAACCAAATAAAAATGTATAGTTCTTTAAGGAGATAATATGCGAAAACCAGGGGTCATAATACTGATATTATTATTGGGATTCCCCGTCCTTCTTGCCGCCGATGACCCGCAAATCGAACCAGAATGGGATGACTATTCCTACGATATATATGTCAGAGGAGATCAGTTCTTTTCAATATCACTTGGAACCATTTTCCCTACCATCTTTGTTAACGAAGGAGAATTACTGGATATGAATTTCAGCCCTCCTGTCGGCGGGATGGGTACGCTTATGTACAATTACTTTTTAAGTTCCAAATTTTTCGCCGGGGGAGAAATTTCAGGGGCGTTTATAAACACTCTAAGAAAAAATTCTTTATTCCTTGTCACTCTTGGTATAAGGACAGGAGTGCAGTTCGTTGCGGGGCGTTTTGAATTCCCTATTACTTTATCTTTGGGGATGTGCTGGCATACCTATCTGGATTTCGGCTACTATGGTTTTTATCTTAAAGGAGGCGTTGGAGCTTTTTTCAGGATAACATCTGAATGGTCATTCGGACTTACAGCGGATTGGGGATGGTATCCTCAATGGACAGAAAACAAAAGCCGTAATGTAGACGGAAATTTTGTTAATGTAATGCTTTCTGCGCGTTATCATTTTTAGTTTATAAGGTGAAATCATGTTTTTAAAATCAAAAAAAACTTTTATTTATATATTTTTACTGGTTTCTGTTTTTTTCACGCTTGGTTCATGCAACGATGAAATATTTTTTAGAATTTCCATAGAGATTCCTTTAATTGAACCTCTCATAGAAGGCTCGCCGTCTAATTTTGTTATCTTTAATAATGTAATGTATGTAGCGGCGGGAAGAAAACTTTGGAGATACAGCACTTCAATTGTTGATACCGAAGTAATAAGCGAATGGAAAAGCAATGAATTGGACAGGGATTTGGACGAGAATATTTTTATAAGCCAGCTGGCTGTAACAGATACGTATATATATGTTCTTTTTTACCAGGATACAGAATCAGAAATTATTAAAACATTGGGAAGAATAAGCAGCATAACATGGAATACTTTAGAATTTGAAACTTTAAAATTTGAAACTTTTGAAAAAAAAGAAATAACAGAGTATACAGATACATATAAAGATTTACAGACAATTTACGCGGTAAATAATTTGCTGTATCTTGGATTGCAAAAAAGCACTGCAAATGAACAGGCTGTTTATTTTATAGACGCTTCTGATACCGTACAACCTGCCGGTATAACAAGCCCTGCGAATAATCCTATTGATGGACCTTCCGCTTTGCTTCGCGGAGCTGTCGCAAGAGGCTCTGATATTTTTCTTTGTACAGGCGCAAGTATTTACAGAACAACAGGCGGGACAGCAACACGTATTTCCGGTACCGAAAACCACAACTTTGTCGGAATAGTTATGCTTCCCGATAACACCACAATAATTGCAATTACACGCGACGGGGTTGTTTATAATGTTGCCACCGCTGCCGTAACTAAAACAGAATTTGAATTTGACGATGAACGGCTCGCAAGCGGCGCGATTGCGACATGGGAAAAGAAAGATGAGCCCGATTCTAAAGTTCTGCTTGTAGGAAGACAGGATAAAGAATACTCTACTTCTTCAGGTTATACATACGGCTATATGGAACTGGAACTGGATATCACAGGCAGCCTGATACCCGGCGCTAAATTTAAAGAACCCGGTAAAAGTCCGCCTACTACAATCCCTGACAATGATACCTATGCTTCTTCTTTGGGAATAATTCCAATTAGCCATCTTTTCCAGGTACCGCAAAGTGTTGACGATAACATGACTCTTTTTGCATCCACCTATAATAACGGCGTCTGGTCGGTTCGTATCCGAAGCGGCGATACAATCTGGAATGCAGAAGAGTAAATGAATGATCTTTTTTCCGCTAAAAGCGAGGTATCTCAAAGTCCTTTAGCGGACAGAATGCGTCCGCGCACTCTGGAAGATATTATTGGTCAGGATCATATCGTAGGACAGGGAAGACTTCTTCGCCGCGCGATTCAGGCGGATCGTCTTTCTTCAATAATCCTTTACGGTCCTCCGGGAACCGGAAAAACATCTCTTGCCGCGGTCATTGCCAACACGACACGCGCGGCTTTTGAAAAACTAAACGCGGTTTTAAGCGGTGTAAAAGATATCCGGGAAGTAATAGATCGCGCCGATGATAGAAACAGGCTTTACGCCAAAAGAACAATCCTTTTTGTAGACGAAGTTCACCGCTGGAATAAAGCGCAGCAGGATGCTCTTCTTCCATGGGTAGAAAACGGCACTGTAATACTTGTAGGCGCTACAACAGAAAATCCTTTTTTTGAAGTTAACCGCGCTCTTGTCAGCCGCAGCCGTATTTTTCAGCTAAAACCTCTGGATAATAACGGCCTAATGGAAACTGCGCAGCGCACTATTTCTGACAAGGAACGCGGCTATGGAAACTGGAATGTCGTTTTCGAAGAAGGCGCGCTTTCGCATCTTGTAGAAGTTGCGGGCGGCGACGCGCGAAGTCTTCTTAACGCCATTGAACTTGCGATAGAAACAAGTTTCTCTCCATGGCCGCCGCCTGCGGGAAAGGAAATTTATATCTCCCTTGAAGCCGCGGAAGAAAGCATACAAAAACGAGCTCTTTTATACGATCGCGACGGTGATTATCACTTTGATACAATCAGCGCATTTATAAAAAGCGTCCGCGGAAGCGATCCGGATGCTGCCCTTTACTGGCTCGCAAAAATGGTGCGCGCCGGAGAAGATCCAAAATTTATTTTCAGGCGTATGATAATCCTTGCAAGCGAGGATGTAGGTCTCGCGGACCCTCATGCCGTCTCTGTTGTTATCTCCTGCGCTCAGGCTTTTGAACGCATTGGTTTTCCTGAAGGCAACTTCCCTCTTTCCCACGCCTGCCTGTATCTTGCAACCGCTCCCAAATCCAACACGACAATGTCCTACTTTGACGCGCTTAAGGAAGTGGAACGTGAAGACGCGCAGGTTCCAAATCATTTACGCGATGCCAGCCGTGACGCGGAAGGTTTCGGCCATGGAGAGGGTTATGTTTATCCTCACGCTTACAGGGATCATTGGGCAGCGCAGCAGTATTTACCCAATTCCCTAAAGGGCAGATCTTTTTACATTCCTTCGGTTGTCGGTTACGAAGGAAAAATCCGCGATGATGTTTTGCTAAAAAGAGAATTGCAGTCGGCGATTGTTATGGGTGATTCGCAAAGCGGCGAATTTTTAACATGGTCCCCATCCGCGAAAGGAAAGGAAGGCTGGTTTAAAAGACTTGAATCCACAAGAAGCGCGCTTCTCCTTGGCGACAGGGATATTATCTTTAACGCCGCTTCCCCGCTTAGGGAAGATCGTATCCTTATACCTCTTGCCAATGACGGGCTTTTGCTATGGGAAAGCCTTCGCCGCTGCCCTGAAGGATTAAGCGCCGCGCTTGTAAACTCAAGTTCCGCAAAGGAATCGCTTTTGCGTTATGCGTCAACAGTTTTTCAGGAAACTGAAATGCCCCAAATCGGCGTAACAGAAGAAATACTTCCAGAGCCTGAACAATGCGAAGAATGGTTTTCCTGCCAGGAGTTCGATCATATTCTGATACGCTCTGCCCGTCTTTCTGTTACCCCTAAAAGTTTGTGCTGCGGCGCAAAGAAACTTCTTTCCAAAAACGGAAAATTTGTACTGCTCTTTTCTCCCCCCCGCCTTGGAGAACGTATTTCCCGGATTTTGGAAAATCCTGTGCTTGCTAAAGCGGAAGAAGACTTTTTTAAAAATGTATCCGCTCAGGGGCTTTGGGATATCGAAGATATTACATCGGCTTTTGAAAAAGAAGGATTTAACATTGATATTTCAATGATTGACCAGAAAGAAGAACGATTAATCACAGAAAAAGATATATTAGCCTGGTTTGATACAGAACACTCCCGATGGGGTTCATTTATGGCTGAAAAATTGGAAAAAAGTGAGTTTAAACAGGCAGAAGATGCTTTAAGAGCCAAAATCGCGAAGGGACCTGTGTTATGGAAGTGGAAAAGCGTCTGTTTTAAGGGTAGTTTTTTATAAAATTATCGAAATTTTCAAAAAAATTAGTACACAACTCGGATTTTCTATGATATATTACAATAATAAAATAAATTATAATTCCAGAAGGCGGCAATTATGAAAAAAGATACGACTAAAAAGAAGACTAAATCACCCGTTAAAACAGCCAAAAAACCGGCTGTTAAACAAATAAAGAAACCGGCGGTTAAAAAAGCCAAACCTGCTGTAAAAAAAGCACCGGCAAAAACCAAAACCGCAAAAAAACCTGTTAAATCGGCAAAGCCTGTTTCCAAAGCGCCCGCTAAAACTGCGCCCAAAGCGGCGGTTAAACCTGCTCCCAAAACACCCGCAAAACCTGCGCCCAAAGCGGCGGCTAAACCTGCTCCTAAAGCGCCTGTCAAACCTATAGTTAAACCTGAACCCAAAGCGCCTGTAAAAAAACCGGCAGAAATAAAAACTCCTGTAAAACAGACCGTTATAAAACCTGTAAAACAGGATGATACAGCAAATGATAAGGGCATGGGGCTTCCGGATGGCAGCGCAATTCAACCGACCGGGCACAGAAGACCGTTAATAGTGTTTCCTAAATAATAAAATCTCTGAAATACGGAGCTTCCTGCAAAACTCTTGCAATTACACGATTACATGAAAGCAGTAAATCAGGATCATTTTCCATGATAGAAAATACATCTTCCCTTGCGCGCGTTAGCTCTTCTATATCGCGCACCGGATCCGCTATCCCCAATTCCATATAACCTGACTGCACTGTTCCCGTAATTTGACCGGGTCCGCGTAATTTTAAATCTTCCTCTGCAATGACAAATCCGTCATTGTTTTTATGCATAACCAAAAGGCGCGCCTTTGCAGCCTCTGAATATTCATCCGAGTATACCAAAAAACAATATGACTGATCTTTTCCCCGTCCTACTCTGCCCCGCAGCTGGTGAAGCGCAGATAATCCAAAACGATCAGCGTGTTCTATAATCATACAGGTTGCGTTTGGAACATCTACTCCAACTTCTACAACGCTTGTTGCGGCAAGAATATTAATTTTACCGCTTCTAAAATCATTCATAATTTGATTTTTTTCATCATCCGGTATTTTGGAATGTACCAAAGCAACATTAAAGCCTTTAAATATTTCTTTTGACAGTTTTTCTGCCATGGAAACAGCCGCTTTTATATCTTCATCGCCTGCTAAATCAGCATCAATTAAAGGATACACAAAATATGCCTGCCTGCCTTTTTTAAGTTCATCTCTTGTAAAATCATAAACCTTTTTCGCGTTTGATTCTTTTGCAAGATGTGTTATTACAGGAAGCCTTCCTTCCGGTTTATCTTTGATAACAGAAATATCCATATCGCCGAATACGGTTAATGCCAAAGTACGCGGGATCGGAGTCGCGCTCATCATTAATAGATTTGTTTTCTCTCCCTTGGACGTTATAAGAGCGCGCTGCGTTACGCCGAAACGATGCTGTTCGTCAATTACAGCAAGTTTCAGGTTTTTATATACAACGTCTTTTGAAAAAAGAGCGTGTGTCCCTACCGCAATGTCAATTTCCCCGGATGCCAGATTGTTTAACAGCTCCTTTCTTCCTTTTGCCTTAATATTTCCCGTTAGATAGGCTATTTTTATTCCCAACGGCTCAAGAATACGCACTGCGTTTTCTGCATGCTGGCGGGCAAGCAATTCTGTAGGAGCCATAATTACAGCCTGCCCTTCCTGCAGCGCGTTTAAAGCAGCCAGAAAAGACACAAGTGTTTTTCCTGACCCTACGTCTCCCTGCAGCAGACGAGCCATTGGAACGAGCGGACTTTTCATATCATTGTTTATTTCTTTTACCGCGTCAATTTGTCCTTTTGTAAGAGTAAAGGGAAGTCTTTGTATAAGCTGTTTTTGCAATGCGGAAAAATCATTATCTTTAATTTCTTTATCATTTAACTGAGTTTTTATTTTTTTTCTTTCCAGAGCGCGTTTTGCTATCATTACTTCAAGATAAAATAATTCTTCATAGATAAGAGTTTTTTTTGCTTTTTCCAGCTCTTCAAAAGATAATGGATAATGGATTGCCCTTAGAGCGTCTTTTTTAGCCAAGAGGTCGTATTTTTTAATAATTTCGCAGGGAAGTTCATTTTCTATATCTTTAAATTGCTGCAAGGCATTTAAAACAAAACGCCTTAGCGTTTTCTGCGCTAGTTTTGAAGTTAAAGGATAAATAGGCATTATTTTTCCGAAACTTTCAGATGAAGAAAAAAGTTCATAATCAAATGCCGATGACTGTATCTCATTCGCTCTATACTTAAACTTCCCGTAAATATTAATCTTTGAATCTACTACAAGCTGCTTTTCTATCCATGAACGATTATTTATTTTAAAAAACATCAATACAGCGTGAGAATCAGGGTGACCCTCTTCGTCTTTTACATAAACTTTCATGAACCTGTTTGCGCCGTATCCGCTGAATTCCCGCGCGACAACGGTAACAGATGTACAAACAGCGGATTTTTCAAAATCTTTTATAGGAACTTTTGTTTTGCGGTCTTCCCAGTCTCTTGGATAATGGCGAAGCAAATCCGCTATGGTAAATATTCCAAGACGCGCGAGTTTTGGAATTGAAGCGCCTGCTTTTTTAAAAAATGTATTAATTGGGGCGGAAATTGAACCTAAAAACATTAAAACGGCAAAGCCCTTAAGATATTCGCAAGGTACATAACAAGAAACCTTCCTGCTATAATTATTCCTGTCAGTATTAAAACGGAGAAAATCATGCCTTTTAAATAATTACCTGTTTTATTTCCGTAAATAATCCTGTTCATACGGTATAAAATCGGCTGAGAAATAGAATCTACAGTACCCCAAAATCTGCTGTATATATTCCTGTTTGTAAAATACGCTATTGCGCGCAAAACAATAATTACAACGCAAAACCCCGCGATAAATGACACAATTGACCATAATGCAAATAATACAATGGCAAGTATATTGCCTATTGTTATGCTGCCTGAAATATAAAGAGAATGGAATATGGTCTGCAAAAGGGACAGAGTTACAATTGCGGCTACTACAGAAAAATCCAAAGAAGCAATGCGCAGGTTTAAATTTTTCTTCCACCAGTTAAGATACGGATCTGTTACAATTTGCAGAAAAGACTCTAATTTAGTGCCCGAGGACTTTGAAAACCACGACAGTATAATACGAATAAATATAAAAAGAGAATAAATACCTGCCAAAGCCGCAAGCAAACCAAAAAGTATACGCATTATACCCTCCATACCTCTGATACACATTTACATTTTCTTAATCCATCCAGCGTATCTTTTGCAATATTCAATCCTGAAACAGTTTTTATTTTTTGTTCTCCCTGCGCTACAGGAATATGGATATAAATAGTGCTGGAACCGGAGTTTTCCGCAAGATAATCTCGCAGCTCGCTTAAACTTTCATCACTGTATAAATCCTGCGCTTTTAATTTAACATGCACTTCATCAAGCTGCTCTTCTACAATTTTCCTGAGTTCCGGCATTAAAGGCTCCTCGCCTGCTGCTTCCTTTCTTAAAGCGCTCCTGCTTAACTGCGGAAAATCCGCGACACTCGTTACCCTAAAACTGATTTTTTCGGGACTGCGTTCGTTATCAGGATCAATGCTCCCTTTAAAAGCAATTATTTCATTAATATTCAGCAAATGCCTGCATTCCGCGAAAACTTTGTAAAAAAAGACAAGGTCTATATCGCCTTCAAAATCTGCAAGAGTTCCAAAAGCCATATCATTTTCATTCCTGTCTTTATGCTCTCTAATTCTTTTTAAATAGCCAATTATCGTATAATTACCTTTTTTAGCAAGATGAATATATGAACTTTTTAAATCTGCCATATATTTCCAGGCAATTTTATGCACTTTATCCTTTTCTTCTGTCTCTTTTAATTCTTTTACAGTCCCTGATACTTCCTGCCTGCCTAAAACTTCTTCTGTAATAAAGCTGTATTTTTCCTTGTCTTTTTGAAAATCTATTTTTCCTTTTAATATGGAAACCCTGTCATTTTCAATCTTATCTGATATTTTTTCCCAAATAGCAGGGAAAAAAGTAACTTCTATATCTCCGTTGTAATCTGAAAGAACGGCAAAAGCCATTTTGGTTCCCTTTTTTGTATTTATTGTTTTTAATTTTTTTATTATGCCTACCAGTACACAATTTACAGGTTTAAGGTTTTCTGTGTCTCCAATATTTACATTTACTGTATTTTGCCATAATTCCCTGTATTCATCCATTGGATGCCCTGAAAAATAAAAACCTATCAGCTTTTTTTCTTCGTTTAATCTGTCAAAGCGGCTTTTTTGCTTAAATTCCTCGAATTTAAAATCAGGCATATCACTTTCGCCCGCATCCTCAAAAAGGTTGGTTTGCCCGAATTCCTTGTCTTCTTTCTTTTTAAGAGCATACTCTACCGCTTTTTCAAAATTACCTTCCAGCGTTTCCCGGGATATTCCAAAATTATCAAAGGCGCCTGTTTTAACAAGCAGTTCAATTACTTTTTTTCCGATTAATTTTATATCCACCCTGTCAAGAAAATCTATAAAACTTTTATAAGGTCCGTTCTGTCTGTGAGAAATAATTTCTCTGACAGGCGCTTCACCTATGCCCTTAATTCCCATAAATCCGTAAATTATACATCCGTTTACTACAGAAAAATACATATTGGATTTATTAATATCGGGAGGTTCAATTACAAATCCCATTTTTCTTGTTTCTTCTATACAGGTTGGAAGTCTGTCTTTATCTGTAGCGTTTATTTCGTTTGTAAGGTTGGCTGCCATGAATTCTGCCGGAAAATTCGCTTTTAAATAAGCCGTTTGGTATGCTATAACAGCATAAGCCGCAGAATGGCTTTTATTAAATCCGTACTCCGCAAAAGGTTCAAGCTGTTTATAAATATCTTCCGCTTTTTTTTCGCTGAAACCTTTTTCTTTTGCCCCTTCTATAAACTTTACTCTCTCCTTGACCATTACTTCCATTATTTTTTTTCCCATTGCCCTGCGTAATTCATCCGCATGCCCAAGGGAAAATCCGGCGATTATCTGCGCTATTTTCATTACCTGTTCCTGATAAACGGTAACGCCGTATGTTTCTTTTAGTATCTCCTTTAAACTTGGATCCGGAAATGTAATAGGAGATTTGCCTGTTTTACACGCGATAAAATGCGGCATGTTTTTCATGGGACCCGGCCTATTCATGGCGTTCATGGCTATTAAATCTTCTATTGATGATGGTTTAGCCTGCTTAAGATAATCCTGCATCCAGTCCGCTTCAAACTGGAATATACTAAAACTGTTTCCTTCGCCCAGCATTTTATAGGTAGCGGGATCTTCAAGGCTGATTTTTTCTATGGAAAAATCCGAATAATCTGCGTCTCTTTGCCTTATTAACTCTTCTGTATTTTTAATAACATCAAGCGTCTTTAAACCCAAAAAATCCATTTTTATAAGACCGCAATTTTCCAGATAATTCATGCTGTACTGCGTTGCTATACCGCCCAGTTTTCCTTTTTTTGAATCGCCTCTTTCTTTATATAAAGGCACTAAATCAATAAGAGGCTGTTTTCCTATTACCACACCTGCCGCGTGTATCGAAGAATTACGGTTTAGCCCTTCCAGTTTTCTTGCGTGAACAAAAAGTTCCGTATAGCGGGCATCTTCTTCCATTTCCTTTAATTTTGGTTCTTGCGCAAATGCCTTTTTTAATGTAATTTTTGGATCTTTGGGGATTAGCTTTGTTATTTTATTTGTCTCGTCTACAGAAATTCCCAATACACGCGCTACATCTTTAATTACAGCTTTTGCGCCCAGCCTTCCAAAGGTAATAATCTGCCCTACTTTATCTTCCCCGTATTTCTGCGTGACATATTTTATAACATCTTCGCGTCCTTCGTTAGCGAAATCTATATCAAAGTCCGGCATGGAGACACGTTCAGGATTTAAAAAACGTTCAAAAAGAAGATTATACTTAAGAGGATCAATATCTGTTATTTTAAGAGCGTATGCGACAATTGAACCTGCTCCGGAGCCGCGCCCGGGTCCAACAGGTATTCCTTTTTCTCTTGCAAACCTTATAAAATCTTCTACGATAAGAAAATAACCTGTGTATCCTTCTTTGATAATGGTATCAAGTTCAAAGTTTGCCCGCTCCTGCGCTGTTTGCCATTCATCTGTTAACTCATACCTTTTTTTTAATCCTTCCATTGTAAGATGACGCAGATAAACACTTGAGTTTTCAAAGCTGGCAGGGATTTCAAATTTAGGCAAAAATTGTTTTAGCTCTTTTTTTCTGTTTGGCACATCTGTTTTGCATCTATGAGCAATATTCATGGTATTTTCAATTGCCTGCGGATATTCACTAAAAAGAGAAGCCATCTCTTCGCCTGATTTAAAATAAAACTGATCTCCATAGAATTTTTTGCGCGAGCCTTCCGCGCGCTTTTTCTTTGTTCCTACACAAAGAAGAATATCATGGGATATATAATCATCTTTTTCCAGATAATGAACATCATTTGTAGCAACAAGGGGAATACCTGTGCTTTTGGAAATATCCGCTATAACTTTATTTATTTCTTTTTGCGATAAACTTAAACCTTTTAAATCATCCGACGGCATTCCGTGATCCATGATTTCAAGATAAAAGTTCGGGTTTCCGTCAATGTCTTTGCCGAAAAGGTCGCGGTAAAAAACAGCCTTCTCTTTCGCTTTTTCTGTTTTACCCGCGTTTATTAAGGATGGAATCTCCCCGGAAACACAGGCAGAAAGAGCGATAAGCCCATCACGGTATTCTTTAAGCAGATCATTATCTACGCGTTGTCTTCTGTAAAAACCGTCGATATACGCAAGAGAGCAAAGTTTTACAAGATTAAGATATCCCTTGTTGTTGGCTGCCAAAAGCACCAGATGATAGTAATCCTTTGCGCTATTTGCTTCTTTTTTGTCAAAACGCGAGCCGGGCGCGACATATACTTCGCAGCCTATTATGGGTTTAACGGAACTTTTCCGCTTTTCGCATATAGAAATAAATTCCATAGCGCCGAATAAATTACCATGATCTGTAAGAGCAAGATGCGACATCCCAAGTTTTTCCGCTTTTTCAACAAGCGACTTTATGGATGCGGCAGAATCCGTCAGAGAATAGTCAGAATGTACATGGAGATGAGTAAATTCGCTCATTATCAAGTCATTATATACTGTCCGCTACCCACTGTCCACTGGTAGACTTATTTTTTTATATTCATAAAAATACTACAATGGAATCAATTATACTTGCTTCAGGCTCTCTGCGCAGGCAGGAGTACTTTAAAATGATGGGATTACCTTTCAGTATACTGCCTGCGAATATAGACGAAAGTCTTACAACACAGACAAATCCTCTTAAATTAACACAGGAATTTGCTGTAAAAAAAGTTGAAAAAGTTATCGAGATAATGAATAACCGCCTGCCCAAATGGATATGCGGCGCGGACACGGTTATTTCCCTAAACGATAAAATATTCGGAAAACCCGCAGACCGTGAAGAAGCGGCAGGAATGCTCGGCAAACTTTCGGGAAAACAGCATAAAGTTGTAACATCTGTCGCGTTATACAACGGTATTACAAAAAAAATCGATTGCACAAGCGCTTCCTGCACTGTTACTTTCGCGCCTCTCTCAGATAAGGAAATAGAATGGTATCTTGACACAAATGAATGGCAGGGGGTCGCGGGCGCTTACCGTATCCAGGAACTGGCAAGCTGTTTTATTACCCAGATAAAAGGCTCCCCCAGCACTGTGGCGGGCTTGCCATTAAGAGAATTTTATGTCATGCTGAAAAGTAACGGCTACCCTTATGCCTGACCGTAGGTCAAGCGGGTAGACGAATTTCCGTTGGAGCGGGAAACTGCCTCCAATGAGATATAGTGTGGATGGGTTTTCATACCAAGAGGGTAAAGCCCGTACGTTAGGAGGAAAATTTGGCTGTTGTAACCATGAAGAATCTCCTGGAATCAGGAGTACATTTCGGCCATCAGGTGAAACGCTGGGATCCGCGGATGAAGAAATATATCTTCGCCGAAAGGAACGGTATTCACATCATCGATCTGCAAAAGACAATCCAGTCTATCAAGGATGCCTATGAAGCGGTACGCAGAACCGTAGCGGCAGGAAAAACCGTGCTTTTTATAGGAACAAAAAAACAGGCGCAGCAGGCTGTCCAGAAAGAAGCTGAACGCTGCGGAATGTACTACATTAACAACCGCTGGCTTGGCGGTATGCTGACAAACTTCGTCACCATTAAAAAATCACTTTTACGCCTTAAAAAACTTGAAAAGATGGAAGTAGACGGCACCTTTGAAAATCTCACAAAAAAAGAGATCGCGTCCCGCGGAAAAGAACGCATAAAGCTTCAGAAAAACCTCGGCGGCATAAAGGAAATGAAGGAACTGCCGGGTATTCTTTTCATAATTGATACGCGGAAAGAGACAATCGCGGTAGCGGAAGCGCAGCGTCAGGGGATACCGATAGTCGCGGTCGTTGACACAAACTGTAACCCGGAAGGCATAGACTACCCCATTCCCGGAAACGACGATGCTATAAGAGCAATTACACTGTTTACCCAGATTATCGCGAACGCGGTAATAGAAGCCGATAACGAGGTTGGCCTTAAGATCATCGAAACACTTGGTGACGAAGATGAAGATATGGAAGGTCTCATGAACGACGCTTCAATCAGGGAAGAAGACAGGGAAATTGATATCGAAAAATACACAACCGAAGAAGCCTACAGAGCTGCAAAAGCAGATGAAGAGGTTAGCGAAGATGACGACGAAGACACTCAGATTCGGGTTGATGTTGATAAAGTTTACAATGACGAATAATCTAAAAGGAGAATATAATGGCTGATATTAGCGCTAGTGATGTAAAAAAACTTCGTGACGCGACCGGAGCGGGACCAATGGAATGTAAAAACGCGCTTGTTACTACAGGCGGAGATTTTGCGAAAGCAGAAAAACTTCTTAAGGAAAAAGGACTTGCCGCTCTTGAAAAAAGAGCCGGGCGTGCTACCAATCAGGGAAAAGTTTTTATTAAAATAAAAGACGACGGAAGCAGCGCGGCGCTTGTTGAACTGAATGCTGAAACCGATTTTGTCGCGAGAAACCCCGAGTTTATCGTTCTGGGCGGCACAATTGCCGATATCGTACTTTCCAAAGATTTGAATGCTCCCACCGATGAACTTCACGGTCTTGTGCAGGATCTTGCGACAAAAATCCGCGAAAACATGGGGCTTAAGAGGCTCTGTCAGGTAAAAGCATCCGCAAATGAATTTATTACCCAGTATATACACGGTGACGGTAACATCGGAATATTGGTAAAATGCGAATCTGACAAACCGGAAATCTTTAAAAACGAAGAAGTTAAAAACTTTATGTTTACGCTTGGAATGCACATTGCCGCATTTAATCCCGCGGCTATCGACAGGACAAAAATTGATCAGGCCTGGCTTAAAGAACAGGAAGAACTTTTCCGCGCGCAAATGAAAAAAGACGAAAAACTTGCCGGTAAACCGGAAAATGTTCTTAACGGAATTCTTCAGGGTAAAATGTCCAAATATCTTACCGAGATAAGCCTTATGGAACAGGATTATGTTATCAATGATAAACTTAATGTTGCCAAAGCTATCGAAGAATGCGCGCAGAAAGCGGGAGCAAAACTTGCTATAACCGAATATGTTTACTACAAAGTCGGCGTGGAGTGATTTATGCAGGATTGTCTATCTTCCAGCGAAGAGCGGATGAAAAAATCTGTCGCGAGTCTTAAAGAAGGATTTGCGGCAATCAGAACGGGGCGCGCTTCTGCCGCCCTGTTTGACAGAATTCGCGTTGATGCTTACGGAGAGAAATCGCCTATTAATCAGGTTGCAAATATCTCTGTTCCCGAGGCACGGCTTATAGTAATTCAACCGTGGGATAAAAACCTGATTACAGAAATAGAAAAAGCAATCCGTTCTTCGGAACTTTCTTTAAATCCTTCAAACGACGGCAAAGTGATACGTATTTCCATCCCGCCTCTGACAGAAGAAAGACGCAAAGACCTTGTAAAGCAGGCAAAAGCTCAGGCTGAACAATCCAGAGTTGCGGTTCGCAATATCAGAAGAGACGGCAATGAAGAATTAAAAAAACTTTTAAAGGATTCAAAAATTACCGAAGATGATGAGTCAAAAGGCACCGCGGAACTGCAGAAACTTACAGACAGCTACATTGAACAGGTAAATAAAATCCTTGAAGAAAAAGAGAAGGAGATTATGGAAGTGTAATGGAGAAGAGTCCTTCCCACATTGGCATTATTATGGACGGAAACGGTCGCTGGGCGGAAAAACGCGGTCTAATTCGCACCCAGGGACACCTTGAAGGTTTAAAAACCGCAAAGCGGATTGTAAAGGCAGCCAGTGAACTTGGGGTTAAGTATTTAACGCTCTATGCATTTTCAACAGAAAACTGGAAACGCGCTTCTGAAGAAGTAAGTTTTATAATGAATCTGGTAAAGCAGTATTTACGGGCAGAATTCGAGTTTAGCAGACAAAATCGAATTCGCACCCGTTATGCGGGAGATATGGCTGCTTTACCGCCTGACATTCAAAAAGAGCTTCGGCAATCCATTGAGGATACCGGCAGCTTTGACGGGATGCAGGTTATACTTGCCATCAATTACGGCGGCAGGGATGAAATCGTGCGCTCTGTGCGCAAGTTTTATCAGAATAACCAGGGTATGAATATCAGCGAAAAAGATATATCATTATATCTTGATAATCCTGATATTCCGGACCCTGATTTGATTATACGCACAGCGGGCGAATACAGAACAAGTAATTTCCTGCTTTGGCAGGGAGCATATTCAGAACTTTATATTTCTGAAAAGATGTGGCCTGAGTGGGAAAAGGAAGATCTGGAAGAAGCAATTGCTTCTTTTCAAAACAGAGAACGCCGGTATGGCGGCATTAAGACAAGGTGATGTTTATGAAAAAACTGATAGAAAGATTATTAATATTTTTTATCGGACTCCCGGCAGTTGTTGTCCTTGTTCTCTTTCTCCCCTACCTGCATAACCTTGCCATGAATATAGTTTCAATTCTCCTTTCCGCGATAGGAGCAGTTGAATTTTCTTCCATGCTGGAAAAAAAGAATATCCGTATTTCAAAAATAGAAAGTTTTTTATTTGGAGCGCTGGCTCCTTTGGCAATAACTCTTAACATCAGCCTGTCTCTTCCCGACTGGATAGTTCCCGTCCTTATAATGTCCGGAGCCGGCTGGGCTTTATTGTCTGGTATTTTTACCCGTAATACAGAAATAGACGCTGTAATTAATAAAGTAATAGGCGGATTCGCGCTCCTTATTTATCCGGGCTTTTTTATGTTCTGGGTAATAAAAATGAATCTTTGGGGAAATAATTTTGCGATACTTCTTTTTTTAATAATCATTATAGCAAGCGATTCTCTTGCATGGCTTTTTGGAACTTTGTTCGGCGAAAAAAACCGCGGCATTATCGCTGTCAGCCCGAATAAAAGCATAGCGGGCTTTATAGGCGGAATACTGGGCAGCATCATTGTCTCTATCTGCACAGTTTTTATTTTCCCCGGTATTTTTTACGATGCGCCGGAATCTGCCCTGCTCTTACGCGCTATCATACTTGGTTTCTTTACAGGGATAGCGGGCATTGCGGGAGACCTTGCAGAGTCCGCAATTAAAAGAAGTTGTGATTTTAAAGATTCCGGCAATTTAATGCTTGGAAGAGGCGGTATTCTTGATTCAATCGATTCTATTGTTGTAGCCGCCCCCGTATTCTATATGCTTTATAAGCTTCTTATTATTGTGTAATGAAAAAAAGAATCGCTGTTCTGGGAGCAACCGGTTCAATCGGAAAAAGCGCGCTTGATATAATATCGCGCGACCTTAAAAACTTTGAAGTAGTCCTTCTTACATCCCGCCGCCAACACTTGAGCGAACTTAAAGCTAAATGGCCTCTCGCCTCTTGCGTACAAACAGAAACAGACGGAATTGATAAACTGACAGAAGCAATTAAAAACGCCAATGCCGACATAACAATAAACGGCATATCAGGAGCACAGGGGCTCATACCCTCTTTGGCGGCACTTGAGTCGGGCTCAAATCTTGCGCTCGCGAATAAGGAAACACTTGTCATGGCAGGAAAACTTGTTTTGGATTTAGCTGCAAAGAAAAATGTTAATATTATTCCTGTAGATTCTGAGCACTCTGCTGTGTTTCATTTGTTGAAATTTTTGTTGCAAGAGCCTCTCGCGGAGGCGCGGGGGCGCGGAGGACGCGGAGAAGAGGGAGAAGAGAAGAGAGAGGGGGGAGAGAATAATACTTTAAGAGAAATTATATTGACGGCTTCGGGGGGGGCTTTTAGGGGATTTAGTTTAGAGCAGATGGAAAAAGTTACGGTTCTGGATGCGCTATCTCATCCTACCTGGAAAATGGGCAAAAAAATTACTATTGATTCTGCTTCTATGGCTAATAAGGGGCTGGAAATTATAGAGGCTTGCGTGTTATTTGATATAGTGCCGGAAAAAATTAAAGTGGTAATCCATCCGCAAAGTATCGTACATTCCATGATCCGCCTTTCCAGCGGTGTAATTTATGCCCAGCTTTCAAAGCCTGATATGCGGCATCCCATCCATGATGCCCTGTATTGGCCTCAAATTAAACCATCAACCCTTGAACATCTTAACTTTGATGATCTTACCCTTGAATTTTACAAACCCGACACAGATAAATTCCCTATGCTCTCTTTGGCATACCAGGCTGCAAGGTTTGGCTGTCTTTACCCCTGCGCCTACAATGCGGCTAATGAAGAAGCGGTTGCGGCTTTTTTGGATGAAAAAATCAGGTTTTTGGATATCGCGAAAGTAACAGAAAATGTACTTGAATCGGACTGGAGCTTTGATTATACAAACCTTGAAGATGTGCAAAAAGCCGACACGGAAGCAAGGAAAAAAGCAGGTCTTATTATTAACAAAATATATAATATGTGATATTATAATGTTAAGGAATTTATATGTTAGTCTTAAAAATAGCGCTGGGACTCTTGGGTCTTGGAATTGTGGTATTTATCCATGAACTCGGGCATTTTCTCGCCGCAAGGCTTGTTAAAATTGATGTAGAAGCTTTTTCCATAGGCTGGGGCAACCCCATTTTAAAAAAGAAAATAGGCGCTGTTGAATACCGTCTTGGAATGTTTCCTATCGGCGGATACTGCAAAATGAAGGGAGAGGGAGACTATAAAGAAGTATGGGAAAAGATGAAAAACGGCGTAAAACCGCTGGAAGGCTCATACCTTGGGGCAAGCCCGCAGGCGCGGATTCTTGTCGCTTTTGCGGGTCCTTTTTTTAATTTAATTTTCGCTGTTGTTTTGCTGTCTTTCCTTTGGGGTTTTGGCATAGAAATAAATACCCTTTCCAACAAAATCGTTCTTTATTCGGAATTAGCTGAAGGTGTAACATATCCTGCGGATGAGGCAGGTTTAAAAACAGGCGATAGAATAATCAGTATCAACGGCCGCGCGATAAATTACTATCATGAAATACAGGAATTAACGGCTTTAAATCCAAATAATACTCTTGATATGCTGATTGAAAGAGACGTTGGCGTTGCCCGGGAAATACACCAGATAAGCGTTGTTCCCGCTCTTGATAAATCCAGCGGAGCCGGAAGGATAGGTATTTCTTTTTGGGCAGATCCTGTTATAGAAAGCGTAACAGATGATTCTCCCGCACAGCGCGCAGGTCTTTTACCCGGAGATATTATCATAAGCGCCAATGACGAAAATATAAAAAACAGCCTGGATCTTTTTAGAATAAGAAAAGAAAATCCCGGCGCTTTGGCGCTTGTTTATGAAAGAGAAGGTTTCGCGCGGGAAGCGTTTTTCGGCGAAGAGGAACTAACAGGGGAACTTGGGTTTTCATGGGCTTCAATTCAATACCGCACTCCAAGACTTTCAATACCGGCGGCTTTTGCAAAAGGAATTACTGAAAGCATAAAAACACTTACCGTTTCCATAAAAAGCCTAAGGCTCCTTTTTATGGGAATAGACCTCACTCAGGCAGTTTCCGGTCCTGTACGCATTACCTACATGATAGGTGACATGGCAACACAGGGGTTTGGACAAAGCTTTGGAATGGGACTTCGCTCCACGATTGAATTTATCGCTCTTATATCAATTGCCCTTTGCGTGATGAACCTTCTCCCCCTTCCAATTATTGACGGCGGAATGATCGTCCTTTTCCTTATAGAATTAATCCGCAGAAAACCAATTCCTCCAAAAGCGGTTTCCATTTTTCAGGCAGCAGGCATGGCTATTATTTTCAGCCTGCTTGTTCTGGCTGTATTCGGCGACATATTGTTTTTTGTTCGCCAATAAAAACAGGGATGTTTAACAAGGATGTTTTTTATGAAAAAAGCGGGATTAATTTTTATTTTCTCTTTGCTGTTTTTAATTACAACGGAGTTGTACGGCGGACACAAAGGAAATGTAACAGCTGTTATCCATAATGGAAATACAGTTCTTACCTGCGGCGAAGACGGTTTTTTGGTTACATGGAATATAAACCAAAGAACATCAATCGATCGTTTTCAGTTAACTTCATATAGAATTCAATCAGTTGTAAAACACCCTGCAAAAAATGAAATTTGCATTATAGAAGAGGCAAGTTTTGACAGTTACAGAATATCCGCATGGAACTTTGCCCTTAAAGAAAAGCTCTTCACTGTACATTCAAATAAACCCGTCACATTTATTAATTATTCCGCGACAGGAAATTTCCTTATTGCGGCAGGCATAGACGGATATCCTTTAACAATTTTAAATCCTTCTACAGGTGAAGTTATAAAAGACCTCGTTATTCCTTCCGGCAAAACTTCATATGCCGTAACAGGCAGAGCGGAACGCAATATGCTTGTATATCAAAGCGAACACGGCGAAAGTTCATATTACTCGGGAAGTTTATTCTACTTTGATATTGAAACACAAACTGTAACAGGCAGTTTTCAGGCTCCGCCCTCTTTATTAAGACCTGTTGTTTTCGGCAACAACCGCTTCCTTGCAGGTGTTAATCATGACGGATTGCAAATTGTAGATACCACAACAGGCTTGCTGCTTGACAGCATGGAAAACATTGGAAGAAACGCCGTCCTTTGCCTTTCAAGCGACGGTTTTTACTGTCTGGATCAAAGAAACAATAACTCTATTTTATACCATTTTTCCATTGACAGAAACGGAAGGCTTGTTACGCGCCAAAGGCTCCCTTTGTCTCTGGAAAATACAATCAATTCCATCGCTTTTAATACAAGTTTAATATTGGCAACTTCCAAAGATAACATTCTCATGCTTTCAAGACAGAATACCATTGTACCTTTTACATATCACTTTAATTCGCAGATTACAGAAATTGCTTCTTCACAAAATACAATTGCCTTTTTTACAGAAGACGGCTATTTTTCTGTTATCCCGCTGGATTACAGCAATATACAAAACTCCGGCGTTACTTTTGCAAAAAGCGAAAATTACAATAAAATAACTTCATTTACATTTTCAAATGAAGATTATTATATTCTCTGGCAAACCGAAAACACCAGACTCCATCCGATTTTAATAAAAGCAAACAATGAAAATCCGCAGTCTGAGGGGCAAAGCCTTGAATTTCTCTCAGGGCGGTTTCCTCTGCGCGCAATTTCTGTGTTAAACTCCAGAATAATAGTCCTGGATTCCGGCGGAAATATTACAGGTTATAATTTAGGTGCGGCATTGGATGCAAACGCCGTGTCCGACTCCAGAAGGCCTTTTTTTACTTTTTCTTCTGTCGGCGCCATTGATATCGCGTTTTTAAACGAAAACTATATAATAGTCAGCCGCAGTGTTATAAATAACAACAGTCCTTTTTTATCTGTGAGTATCAGAACAGGAGAGACAGTTCCTTTTTCTCACGGCAATTTAACAGGAATTATGGCAGGTCTTGCTATTTACATAGGAAAATCCGGAGCATACGGCGCGGCTATACAGCGGCATGAGGAAAGTTTAAATACAGTATTTTTAAAACTATCAGATCCCTCTTTCCAAAACAGTTTATATTCTTATGGAGGAGAAGCTCATAATTTATCAATTACAGAGACTCAAGGCGCTCCGGCTATCCTTTGCGACAGTGACGGCGCAAAAATACTAACGCCTGATATTAAATCTTTTGAAAGAACGCGCGGGCTTCCTGTAAAACTTCTTGGCGGCACAAACACATTTTTATGCCTTGACAGCGAGGGTAATATTGCCTGGCATGACAGCGGCGGAAAAATACAGGCGGTTTTCTCAATTCAAAAAGACAGCTGGACTCTTGTCAGCGGCAGAGAAATTACCGGCAAAATAATATATTAGTCGTGAGACGGATTTTTCTTCACTTTTTTTATTGCCTGCATAACAGCCTGTTTTACGCCGTCTGCATACGCTTTTTCTGTCATAGCCTGAGAAGCATAAAGAGCTCCAAGCAGTGAAAACCTGTAAAGCGGTTTAACAGAGTTTAACGCGATAGCGGCAATGTCAACAATACATTCATTACAGCGGCACATTTCTTTATGAGCGTTTTTAAGCTGTTGTTCAATTTCGCGGATTACCATAATTTCCGCTTCGTTTTTCAGTAAATCAAAATCATATTCATCTACAAAAGCCATAGATCCTCCCTGTCATATTATTATACCAGATAATTAAAATTATACAAGTTATATTTAATCGGAATTTGCGTTTTCTTTGGAAAGAGGCCTGAATTTGTTATATTGCGCCGCCAATTCCAGCTTTATTTTGCCGATAGGACCATTCCTCTGTTTGGCAATAATCAAATCTGTAGGAATTATATCCGTAGAAACCTGTTCTTCCTCTCCTTTTTTCGCTTTTTTATGCTCCCTGTTCAGAAATAAAACCAAATCCGCGTCCTGTTCAATAGAGCCGGAATCCCTTAAATGAGCAAGTGTAGGCGCTTCATTCTGCGCGTCGCGGGTCAACTGGCAAAGAGCAACTACCGGTATATGCAGTTCGCGTGCAAGGCTCTTTAAAGACCTTGAAATTTCCGACATTTGTTCGAATCTTTTCATGGATTTATTTTCATGATCAATAAGCCCTATATAATCAATAAAAATGATTTCTACCTGCTGCTGGGCTCTCATCTTCCTTGCCTGGGCGCGAAGATCCAGAAGTTTCATATTGGAAATATCCACAATGTGAAACGGAGCCTCATCAATTACGCCCATTATTTTAATTACCTGCCTGTATTCCTCTCCGCTTAAAAAACCATTACGCAGATTTTGCGCCTTTACCATAGCTTCGCTGCTTATAAGACGCTGAACCAGCGCGATATCGGACATTTCCAAAGAAAAGAAAGCGAGCGGCTTATTTTCATGAAAAGCAATATGAGACGCCATATTCAACGCAAGCGCTGTTTTCCCGACAGACGGACGCGCGCCAATTACAATAAATTCATCGCGCTGGAAACCGGAAGTCATCTGATCCAGTTTTTCAAAACCGCTGGATATGCCTACTATAGCGCCTTTTGATTTCATTGCAAGGTCTATTATACTTACGGTTTGTTTTAATATTTCCCTTATTTTCCTAATAGAAAAAACCTGTCTGTCATCGGAAAGTTCAAAAATGGTCTGCTGTATCTCTTCCAGCATTTCCCTTGAATCTTTTGACTCATCATAAGCGCTAACCCCTATTTTGGAAGCAACCTTTAAAAGTGACCTTTTAAGAGAATAGTTTTTTACCATTTGCGCGTAATAATCAATATTCGCGCTGGAAGGAATTACCGATGTAAGGCTTGAAACATATGAAGCGCCCCCCGCCTCTTCCAGTTTGCCCATTGCTTTTAATTCCTGAACAACGGTTTGAATATCCGGCCTTTTTCCTTTATCGTCAAGAGACATTATCGCTTCAAATATTTTTATATTCGCGCGGGAATAAAAGTCTGCCGGGCGCAGGTGCATTTGTATCGCGGCTGTTACAGTATCATGATCAGAGAGCATGCTGCCTAAGGTAGCCTGCTCCAGATCATCATCATGAGGAGGGGTTTTGTCTTTTAAAGACTGAGCCATATTTTAGCCTATTGTTCAGACGGAGTTTCCGCGGGGGCTTCCTCTTCTACAGCCGCATTTTCTTTTTGCACAGATGTATTATACCCGGCTCCTGCGGAGGCGGCATCTCTTCTGTTATCATCTCTTCTTCCGCGTCTCGGAGCCGGTTTGGAAGGCGCCGATTCAGTTTTTATTTCCTGCGCTGCAATTATAATGGTAATTTCCGCAGACTGGTTTTCATAAAGTTTAATTGTTGCCTTGTATTTACCAACGCTTTTAAAACCGTTTCCGGCAAGTTCTATGCGCTTGCGTTCAATCTGAAAACCGCTTTTTACAAGCTCATCTGCCACAGTCTGATTTGTAACAGCGCCGTATAATCTTCCGTTAGCCCCGGCAGGCATAGTAATTGTTATTTCCAGAGCATCCAGTTTTTCTTTAAGACCCCTTGCGTCAAGGCGCTTTTGTTCCTTGCGCGCTTCAATTTCTGCCCTGCGTTCTTCTATCAGTTTTATCATGCGAGGGGTATAAGGCAATGCTATACCTCTTGGAAAAAGATAGTTGCGGGCATAACCTTTCGCTACATCTTTCACGTCTCCCTCTTCGCCAAGCGGCGAAAGATCCTTGTTTAAAATAACTTTCATACCAAGCTCCCCGATGTAATATTTACATCTTCTTAAAATTCAGCCGCAAAAAAGCAGCTGTTTGCCCGGAGTAGGGCATCATCCTGTTTGGCTGTTTACCAAAGGTTTTTTCCTTAGGGACAGCCAATTTTCTGCTACGCCTAAAATGAATAATGCTATTATCGCGATAAAACCCAATGGGCTTATCAATAAAAAGAATAATAATACCGCAAAAGCAATCCTGAAAAAGGAAGAACGTTTTGAAAGCAAATGCATTACAACCCCTGTTCCCTGAACCATAAAAAGTATAATACCCGCAACCAATACATTCCATGACAATATTTCCAGAATTTCAATTCTTAATAAACTTGTTATAACAACCACTGCAAGCGTAATTGTTAAATACCATATAATATTTGACGGAACAACAAATTTATCAAGATCCAAAAAACGGATATTTTTGTCTTTTTTCATAAACCGCAATGCGCCAAGCGCCAATTGACGGTTTAAAAACAGCATAAACAACATGCTTACAAAGATTCCTCCGCGGACAGAAATAATCTGCATCATTTCCAGCACTCTGTCTGATGTAAATACTTCAAACGCTTCGTTGGAAGAGACAAGTACCGAAGACAGTATCTGTGACATTTCTGCAAGTATTTCCGCAATATCGCCTCTTGAAACCCAGATAAAAAAGAAAAAAGCTAAAGACCCCGCAGCCGCGGCTATCATAAACCTGTATGCAGACCTTAAGTTTTTTCCGCCGACTGCCCAGATATACGCAAGAAATAATGATGAAAAATAGAAAATCTCCATCATAAAATTGCCTGTGCTTCTGCTGAGCAAATTCAGCAATGCGCTTATAACAAGATTTGCAGCCGCAACAGCAAAAAATGTTATCCATACAGAACCTGATACCAGAACCGCGTATCCCAGAGGAGCCAGAAATACCAAAGAGAAAAAGCCTGTTTTCATAAAAATCATACACAAAGCGGTGCAGATTGCGACCACTATAAGATTGGAGTTTCCCAATATTTTATTTTGAGTTTCTTCTCTTAGGTTTTCCTGAAACATACTACTCTGCTACATAAGGGAGAAGAGCAATACTTCTTGCCTGCTTAATCGCAAGAGCCAGAGAGCGCTGATGTTTTGCGCAGGTGCCTGTTATTCTCCTTGGAAGTATTTTTCCTCTTTCTGTTATAAAGCGGCGCAGCGTATCCGCGTCCTTGTAATCTATCTTTAATTTTTGCGCGCAGAACTTGCAAATTTTCTTTTTATAAAAAACTTTGCTGCCCTTTCCACCCCGTCTGTCATCGCCGTCGCGATCATCCATCTGCATATCCCTGTCCCTGTCATGGCGGGAATGATGGTCATTATCAAAATATCTGTCGTCTGACATAATTAGCTCCTTGTATTTTTACTGCTTAAATTAAAATGGAATATCATCGGTAAAACCATCATCTTTAACAGGGCTGAACGAACTTTCAGCCGCGTTTGGGTGCCCCCCTTGCGATGATGAATTATGGTTATTCTGCCTCTCGCCGGACTGACCGCCGCCCAAAAGCTGAAGATAATTCGCGATTATCTCAATTTTAGACCTGTTCTGTCCGTCCTGCTGCCAGCGATCCTGACGAAGTTCTCCGTCAACACCTACCATTTTACCTTTTACAAGATACGATTGAAGAGATTCACCCTGCTTCCCCCACAATACAATATCAAAAAAATTCGCCTCGTCTTCCCACGAATCCCCGACTTTCTTGCGTCTGTTTACAGCAATGGAAAATTTACAGACAGCCTGCCCTCCCGCGGTATATTTTAATTCCGCGTCTCTTGTAAGCCGTCCGATTAAAACAACATGATTAAGATCTGCCATGCTGTTATTCCTCTACCCTTACAAACAGGAATTTGAGCAGATTGGCATTGAGCTTAAAAATACGATCAAGGACGGTAATTTTTGCAGGGTCTGAATTAATCACCAAAAGAACGTATCTTCCCACTTTTCTTTTTTTGATTTCATAGGCGAGAGTACGTTCCCCGATTTCATCGGTTTTTTCGATCTCGACTCCGTTGGCAGAAAGATCGGAAAGCATCTGTTCCCGCCCTGCCTTGTGTTGGTCTTCTTCCATGGGAAAAATAACCGTAAGTTCATATCGGCGCATAGTTCCTCCTTATGGCCATATGCCTAACCGCCAATAATGCGGTCAGGAAAGAGGTTTGCTAAGCTAAGGCTTAGCACTAAGCTAAAGCTTAGCTTGTCCAGAAATGGACAATTTAAGAGTACCAAAAAATCAAAATAATGTCTACTTCTTTAACAGAAGATGCAGCGCAAAACCAAGTATTTCGTCTTTCATGTAAATCGCTATTACGTTGCCGCCCGCGTCTTTTTTCTCGCTTGCCGGGTCAAAATTGATGCCGTTTCGCTGAAAATACGCTTTTGCCCTCATAATGCTGGAAGTTCCAATGGCTATATGCCCATGGGAGCCCGGAGCAGAGGTTTTTACTACCTCGATATTATCTCCCGCGAAAATTGAAGACGCTCCTTCCTTTAGGGCAAAACCAAACAAAGTGTTAAAAAGCGCAGCCGCTTTTTTTGCGTCTTCCTCTCCTTTGGCATTAATCCCGATATGAGCGACATGCAAACCAAGCAAATTCTGTACCGCTTCTTTTGAAAGGGATGTTATTTTCTCAAAATTCCCCGAATTTATAAGATCTGCCGGCGCCATCCAGGAACCGCCGCACGCAAGGATTTTATCAAACGCGATATATTTGGAAATGTTTTTTTCGCTAATTCCGCCTGTGGGCATAAATTTTAAATTCGGATACGGCGCGGAAACTGCCTTAATATAATCAAGCCCTCCTGCCTGCTCTGCCGGAAAAAACTTTACTACTTCCAGCCCGAACTCCAAAGCCAGCTCAATGTCTGAAGGATTGGCACAGCCGGGTGTAACAGGGATCCCTTTCTGGATACAGTATGCTACTACCTTTGGGTTTAACCCGGGGCTGACTATAAATTTCGCGCCCGCGTTTATTGCCCGGTCAACCTGATCGACAGTAAGCACCGTTCCGGCTCCCAGAAGTATATCCGGCACTTCCTTCGCCACACGCCTAATTGCTTCTTCGCCCTGCGCCGTTCTAAAGGTTATTTCCGCGCAGGGAATACCGCCTGCCATTAATGCTTTTGCCAGCGGAACCGCTTTTTCTACATCATCAATTTTTATAACAGGAACTATGCCTGTTTGCCCGATTTTTTCCAATATTTCATGCATAAGCTGATATTAGCACGGTTTTATTGTTTTGGCAAGAAGCGATTTAGCTTTATTAAATCGCAAAGATATGATAAAAATACAACAAGGAGATATTATGTACTTAAAATTGATTTTTCGTTACGCGAGCTTTTGCCTGCTTATGCTGGCAATTTTAACACCGGAAATTCACGCCTTTGAAAATGCGCCTGTTTATGAGGCGGATATTTACGAAGGAAATCAATATGATGAATCTTCCTCCGTAAAAGTTTTCCCGCAAGTGTCGGGAATAGTTAACACATCAGCTTTTAGCCCATGCAACCGCTTTGTGGTTTCAGGTCACGGGGACGGAGCTGTTAAAGTCTGGGAAGCGGAAACCGGTATTCTTTTCCGTTCCTATTACGGACATGAGCAAACCGCGATTAAAGTCGCATGGAGCCCCGATGGTAAACAAATCGTTTCCGGTTCTACCGACAGCACCATAAAAATCTGGAATGCCGATTTTTCTTCCGATACGCAGGCGCTTTTTACCTTAAAACATGATCAGATGGTTTTCTCGGCCGCATGGAGCCCGGACAGCCGGTTTATTGTTTCTGCCTCAGAAGATAAATCTGTCCGTATTTGGGATGCCTCAAACGGCAGAGAAATTAGAAAGCTTACAGGTCATACAGAAGCGGTTATTTCCGCGGAATTCAGCAATGACGGAAGACGCATCGCTTCTTCTTCGCATGACAAAACCATTATTATCTGGGACGCGCAAACAGGAGCAAGACTTAATAATTTTACAGGTCACACAAACAGGGTTGTATCTGTTTCATGGAGCCCGGATAACCGCAGCGTTGTTTCCACAGGCATGGATGCCCAGGTGAGAATTTGGGATGTTGAATCAGGAAGAAGCCGCAATATAGGACAGGGCGTTTTTAACGGCGTTGTTTACGGAGCGAGATTCAGCCCTGACGGCAGGCAGCTTGTAACAGGCGGCGGCATTTTATATGTATTTGATTTTAAAAGAGGAATCATGATTTGGGACGCGGCTTCCGGAAGAGAGGTACGCCGTTTTTCCGATCATTCCAATACTATATTGTCCGTTCAATGGAGCGCGGACGGAAGGCGTATCCTTGCCAGTTCCGGCGATACAACTACCAAAATCTATGAAGCCGGTACAGGAAGCTGCATCAGCACATTTTCCGGAAAGACCGATGCTATAATGGCTGCCGCTCTTGACAGGGAGGGAAAGCGTCTTGTATCAGGTTCCAGCAGCGGAAAAGTAAATATCTGGAACGCGCAAACCGGAGTTCTTGAACGAAGCTTAAATCATGTAGGGCATATTTATTCTGTAGCAATAAGCCCTGACGGAAAGATAATCGCCGCAGGAGCGGGAGCGCAAAATAACCAGTTAAAGATATGGAATGCCGATACCGGCGTTGAATTATACAGTTTAAGCTATAGTCCTATTGCCGCTCACGGGAATCTCAATTTTGTTCAGGGTCTTGCGTTTCACCCTAACGGCGTACTTCTTGCAGCCGCGTCCAGCGACAAAGCTATCCGTATTTGGGATGTTACAACAGGCAGACAGACAGCATCTCTATCAGGACACGCTGTCGGCGTCGCAGACCTTGCTTTTAACAGAGACGGCTCTGTTCTTGTTTCCTGCGCCCAGGACCTTACAGCTCGTGTCTGGAAATTATCCGGGAGAAATTACCGTCTGCATAAGACGCTTAACCATCAGCATTATGTGCAATCCGTTGACGTAAGCCCGGACGGCAGATTTGCCGTAACAGGTTCTCTTGACGGCAGAGTCACTTACTGGAACATTGAAACAGGTCAGGGCACATTCTGGAGCATGGGCGCTTTGGCGCGCGCTGTCTCTTTCAGCCCGGACGGCCGCTCTATCATTGCGGGTGTTGAAGCTTCAAAAACTATTCATTTATGGGATACAGATGCTTCCGGCGCAATGATTTACAAGGGTAATATGAAAACTTTATTCGGCACAATAAATTCAATCAACTACAGTGCCGGAGGAAAAAGGATCATAGCGGGCGTAGACGATGGTTCTGTGCGAATTTACAATGCGAAAAATTTCAGGGAAATCGCGGGTTTCGCGTACTTCTCCGGCGAAGATAAACAGTTTATAGCGGCAGGAAGAGGTCTTACTGTAGAAGCGGAAAATTCAATGTCACAGTTAGACGGCGAATGGCTGACCATAACACCGGATGGTTTTTACCGCGGCTCCGCTAGGGGCGACCGTTTTATCAATGTGCTTATTGACGGAAACGATCTTACCAGCATGGATGCCTACAGCGATGTTTTTCATAAGCCAAATATTGTAGAAACTCGTCTTAGAGGATTGCCCGATCCTGAAAGACCAAGATTTTCAATTCAGCAGGCTGCCCAATTCAGGCCGCCTGTTATCAATATTTTATCTCCGCAGTCAGGAACTACCGTAACCGGGAACGGAACTGTAAATATTCAAGTAAGCATAACAGACAGAAACCGTCCTATCGAAGACATAAGAATCCTCGTGAACGGCGTGCGCCTCGGCGACAGAGAACTGAGAGCGGTGACAGGCACCACAGGTTTAACAGCTCAAACAGGCGGGCTTACTGTCCGCGGCGGACACAGAAATGTGCAGTTTACGGTTCCTGTTACCATGATGGAAAGCGGAAATAACCGTATCGAAGTAATGGCGTATAACGGAGTTTCCTGGGGTTATTCAGGACATATCGGAAGCGTAAATGTAAACTGGGAGCCGCCTCAAGGCGTAAATGTGCCGCTTCCCGACATGTGGATACTTGCTGTCGGCGTAAACAGGTACGACAACGCAATGACAGACAGATTGCCGGGAATGGCAAGCCTTAGTTACTGCGGCAATGACGCGAAAGAAATAGTCAGGGCTTTTAAAGCGCAGGAAGGTCACAGATACAGAACCGTTCACTCGTATCTTGTTACAGACGGGGAAGTAGAACCTACAGCGGAAAATGTAAGAGCCGGCATAAGATTTCTGGAAGGAGCGGGTCAGCGTGATGTCGTTCTAATATTTATGGCAGGTCACGGCATTAACGAAGACGGTCAATTTTATTTTCTAACCAAAGATGCCGCAATGCAAAACGGTAAAGTTAACCGCGCATTCGCTATATCAGACGAAACTCTTAAATCGGCGCTTAACCTTCCGGGAAGACGGCTTATTTTTATCGATGCCTGTCAATCAGGAGGCATGGATATGAACCAGTTTATGTATTCTTTGCGCAGAACCAATGCCTATATGCTCTCCTCCAGCGAAGGAGACAAACCGTCTTATGAAAGCAGCCAATACAGGCACGGATTGTTCACTTATTCAATCGTCCGCGGTCTTGACGGCATGGCAAGACCAAGAAGCGACGCGCAAATCAGCGTACTGCAGCTCTCAGGCTATGTGCGTGACGCTGTAATGAGATTAACCGAAGGAAGAAATTTCAGATACCAGCAAAAACCGGTACAATACTCATGGGGCTTCAGCGATTTCTTCATAGCACGGTAGTACACCATATATAGCGTACCCGGTCAACGCAGTACGCTATAAAAAAAAGGTATCAATTACCATTTAGGAGTTTTTTATGATTTTAGGACGTATAACCGTTATTGTTTTCGCGTTTATCCTGCTTTCGTGCGCGGGCACTTCTCATTCTTCGGACAGTCTTACTCTGGACACCGCGATAACGGAAGCCGCTTCTCATTTTATCCAGAGGCTGCCGCAGGGAGCAAGGCTTGCGTTGATACCTTTTAATACTCCTACAGGCAGGCTCTCTGATTATTTGTTTGAAGAAATTTGGAGCCGTCTTGAAGACTCCGGCAAGTTTATCATGGTAGATCGCCGTAACATGGAACGTATTGACGCTGAATTAAATCATCAATACAGAACCGGCAATGTCGGCGATAATCTTATGGTCTCAATGGGAAGACAATACGGCGCGGAAATTCTTGTTCACGGACAAATGAGCTCTCTTGGCAATGAATACCGCATGACGGTTTACGCTACCGATGTAGAAAAAGCATCTTCCAGCCAGCGCGCTTTTAATGTCAGATCCGACAATCGTCTTTCTTCCCTTATGAACGCGTCCGCGGAAGATGAAATTGAACGCGCAGTCCTAGAAATGGCGCGCTCTGTTAATCAAAGAACTACAATCGCCATCGGCAGGATCAGTTACAGAGACACTCAAACAGTTTCCGGTTTTTCTTCCTGGCTAAAAGACAGCATTATCGCAAGCGCGCAAAGTCAGCGCGACAAGTTCCAGATAGCGACAGAAACTGAAAGTTCCGATTTTGCTGTCGCAAGCCGCGGGCTTTATGTTGAAACACCCATAACAGGCAGCCCTGTCCAAGCCGTTGTAATTGGCTCCTATTCTCCCCTGGATTCCGGCGCAGAAGTTTCTGTTCAGCTAATTTCCACAAGCGGCAGCAGAATGGTGCTTGCCTCTTCGCGTTTTGTAATTTCTTCTTCGGAATTACAGCGCAGAAGACTCTCCCTTCTTCCCGAACAGGTTACCCTTACCCAATTTGAAACCAAACAGCACGCTGTTGATCCTTACGCCGGAAAAAACAACAGATGGACTTTCACCGTAACCCCCGATGTTCTGGACGGTATTTACAAAGACGGCGATTATATGAGCATGCGTATTTTTTCCGAGCGTGATTGTTATTTTCGCGTTATTCATGTTGATGTTAACGGTAACACGCAAATTATTTACCCGCGCTCACAGAACGACAACAATTTTATCCGCGCAGGTCAGACCCGCCGTATACCTGACAACACTCGCTACCGCATGGGCTCCCCTTTCGGCGAAGAGTTCATTCTTGTAGCAGCATACGATCGTCCTTTTACAAACAATCAGCAATCTGGCACTCTCAGCGCGGACGCGATCACACGCGGATTAACTGTAGAAGACGACACGCGCTCTGCAATGAGTCCTTCTGTTACGGCGAAGTTTAGTTATACGGTTTTGCCCAGGTAAGAACGGCGGGAAGAGTTTTTAACCACGAACCGCCTGGAAACTTCGTTGGCAAAACACGAACGGATGCGAACGGGGGGAGTGTGGGGGACATGCGGAACAATACCATTGATATTATTCCTCAGATTTTCTATAATAATTGGTATGGAAAAACCAGATGATAATAGATTTAAGGACGAGCATTCAAAGAAATATTTAAAGTGGGATAACGATGTTGTTGGAATCATTGATGAAATTAAGGCAGTGACTTTTGTTGAGCCAACTTACAATACAGTTATTTCGATGTATACAAAGGGCAGCAAGGTTTGGACTTCGGATCAATTCTCTGAGTTTCTTGCAGAGCGTATCGTAAGCCGTGATAGGCGTGATATTGAAAATATTCTTTTTAGAATGGGTTTATCGCATTTTGATGTATTAAAAATTGCAGAAATAACCCGAGGTATTCATCCAAAAGATTTACTCTGGATTGCGAATACTCGTGACGAAAAACTAAGTAGCGCTGTGACAGAAATCTTTGATTCTGTATTCCATCAAAAAATCGATGCTGTTGGTGATACCGTCGACACACCCGAAGGATACAATATCAAACGCTATGGAGTTTATAATAAACAATACGGTATTTATAAACAACGAATAAATCCGCTTACAACCGATGTTGAATCAGAAGTTGCAGTTTATTTGCTTGCAAAAAAACTTTGCGTTCCTTGCTGCCCTGCGTATCAAATAGACAAAGATACAGTGTTTTCGGCTTTTCTGTTTGACTTTTCAAACGAGTATATTGTTCATTTTCGCCGATTTTTCGATGGTACTCGCGGTGACAACGAATATCAAAACCTTATAAAAGTTCGCCCGCAGTATAAAGATGATATCGCTCGTGTTATTATTCTTGACTTTATTACAAGACAAGACGATCGTCATCTGTCAAACATCGCAGTCAAGGTGACAGGGCAAGGTGAGAGTTTCTACCCGCTTTATGACAACGGCCGCAGTCTTTTTTATGAAGATACCGAAGAGATGGTATCAAATGCAATTAAAGACCCAAAAACCAATGCAACAACATTTGGTTATACCGGGACTTACTTTGATTATGTCCAGGAAATAACAAAAGAACGCGGCGGACTTAAAGATCTTATAAATCTAAATATCACAGAAATCGAAGTCAAAGACATTCTTGTTAAAGCAAATTTCAAAGGTTACCGTCTTGACGGGGCTCTGAGCTGGATAATGAAAACCATTATTCTTCTTAAGCAGATGGAATAACTGTAGAGGAAAAAGCGGCACCTTACGCATTTAATTACAATTACAAAGATTCGGGAAGGCGGTGCAGCCTGCGTGCGCAGAAAAACCCCTCAAGAGCCTGCTTACGAACCCGCAAGCGGTTTCTTCAGCAGAGAATTTCGGAAGATGTTTTTCTGCGCACGCAGGCTGCCCCGCCTTCCCGTTGCTTGGTATATAATTGAAAAAACAGTGACAGGCACTCCTGTTGGGAACTTCCAACGAGCCCGATAGCCTCGAACCAAAGGTTCGTAAGTTTCCAGGAAAGAAGCGAAACCACGAGTGGATAAATTAACAGTGAACAGGGAACTCTCAACGAGCCCGATAGGGTGAAGTTTCCAGAGCACAATGAACAATGAAGAAAAGGAGGAAAACATAGAATTTAGTCAATTTCCCTGATTTTTTTGTTTTTAATGGTTTATTTTTCATTGACAATTGCTCCTTTGTACGTTATATTTTCATTATGCAACCTGAGTTTATCTTTGTGCCTTCGGCATTCAAGCATGGGGTTACACAAGAGGACATTTATCATGCTTATAAAACGATGATTCTCAGAGGTAAACTGGAAGGTTATGATAACAAATATGCCTTTATTGGTTTCAATCGTGCAGGTAACCCGTCGGACTAAGTCCATGAAGTATTTTATAATCCCATTGGTGATGATACGATGAAGATATTTCACGCAATGGATTGCCAAAACAGTACTTTTACTAAAATAGAGTAGGAGAAACAAATGAATAATTACACTGACATGACTGATGAAGAATATGACGCTCTTGATGATGAGCTGACTCGCAATCCGCCAAGAATAATCTCCGACGGCAGCGATTGGCTTAGCCAGCGTGAAATCCGCATTTCTGGGCTGAAAAACATGACCGTTCAATACCTTTTGACTAAAGCAAAAGCTACCAACAAAAGCCCTGTCCAGATCATTGATGAACTGGTCAGCGAAAAACTCGCATTGGCTGTGTAATTTCTCATTCTTCATTGTTCCCTGTTCCCTATTCATTTTTCCCTGCTAACTTCTCCCTGCTCATTGTTCCCTGCTCCCTGCTCATTGAAATCACTGTCCCCCCAACACTCCGCCGTCTGCGGATCGCAAGCGCGGATGACCCTGTATCGGTACATTGGTAAAGTCCCAGTTGCTTGAAGAAAAGCCCAAAGTATCCTGCCAGAACGATCGGTTTCGGATTGTGCCAAAACCAACACCAATGGCTTGCGGACTGTAAGGTCTTGGGCTGGCTTCAAAAACCGTAAAATCTGTATCAGATACAGTTCTGGCAACTCTCGTTCTAATCCTGATGTGGTAAACTTTACTATTTCCGGCATTGTCATTTAAAGTGATATTCAATAAAATATGTTGGTTACCAATATTCGTAAGGTTGCTCAAATTAATATCGGAGATAGTGCGGGTATCTTCTGTGCCGTCCAAAGAAAAACTTCTATTAATAACACCACTTGCTGTAACGTTTATACTATCAAGGGTAGTACCAGCAGTCCTGGTAACATCAAAATTATTAATGGTAATAGTTGCCGATTCAACAGTACCGCTTAGGGTAACATTTCCGGTCATTTCAAGAGGAGCGACAACGATCTCATTCGGTCTGCCGTCATCATAGAAAGCGCTATTGTAAAGACGCATACCGTTAAAAGCATAATTGTTGGCTACTGGCGACTGATTATTATAGTTCCCAAAAAAGCGCCCGATACTTCTGCTTGTGCCGCCAGTTGCAGTTACACTAAGACCCAAAGCCGCGCTATTTTGAATAACTGTATTTCCGGAATTATGAGCTTGGTAAGATTCTGACGCGGCAAAAAAACCTCCAGCTATGGAATTGCTGCCAACAGACCTCTGGGTTAATGCGTTACCTGCAGCAAAGCACCGGTTTACCCTGTTAAGATTAGGTTGCTCAAAATATGCAACAAAAGCTCCTGCCATTGCCGTACCTCCTGTATTTCTTTTTTCTGCAAAAACATCCCCTGTAGCATAACAATCGGATATAGAGCCATTAATGGCTGACGCAAATCCGCCTGCCCGTGCATCACTTTGGGTTGCACTCGTGCCCAAACTTACAGCGTTCACATTACCGGTTGCAAAGCAATTACTGATAGTGTTATTGATATATTGATGACCAACAAAACCTCCAGCATAGGAAGCGCCATTACCGGTAATACTAACATTTCCCTTTGCATAACAGTAAGAAACATTAGCGCCAATATCTCCGGCAAAACCACCGGCATACGTAAAGACTTCAGAAGGAGAACTGATAACAACATCACCTTCAGCAAAACAGTACCTCATTGTACCCCCTCTAAAAGTGCCGATAAAACCTCCAATAACAAAATCAGTTCCGCTTCCGTTCCTTATTATGTCAAAAGCCGTTTGCAAGGCTGAACAGTTGCTAATAGCCGCATTGCTGCGAGCGTTCCCTATTGCGCCTCCCAGATAAGTGTTTCCAGCATCGCTTACTATTCTGATAGTTCCATGCTGGTAACTGCTGTCTGTTAGTGTTGCTTGATTTGTTGCGCCTGCTGCTCCATTTACAAAACCTGCCAACCCTCCCACAAAAAGACCTTGTGTATATCTAGTTGCGTTTGTGGCAGTGGCAGTGGCAGTGGCAGTAATGTCAATATCTCCAACTACGGTTGCTTCCTGCACCGTAACAGCTCTGCCGCCGTCAGTGGGTGTGGGTTCGCCCATGCTTCCGGTTACGCCGCCTGCATAGAGAGAAGAATTTGTCCCTGTTGCTTTATTCACTGTCAGATTAAGGCTGCCGTACACATTGCTGATGATAGTTCTTGCGGCGGTACCTGTATTGGTCAAAAGCCCTGTTAAACCGCCTGCGAACGCAGTGTTATCCCCGTTCACGTTAAAGCTTACGGCCCCTGTAACCAGTACATTTTCAATCCTTGCGGCTCCTGTCGCAGTTCCGGCTAAACCGCCGAAACGTGATGCGCTTGCTGGACCTGTAATGCTGATAATATTATTTAATACTGGCGCAGGCGCGTAATATTCTACTGTTAAATCACGGACAACACCGCCGTTGACAATACCGAACAGCCCCATGTCGGTTTCGGCAGTTAAACTGTTAATCGTAATTGTATGCCCGTTGCCGTAGAAATTGCGGTTGGTTAAGTTTGGCGATATCCAATCTTCGACAGAAAAACTATTAATCAAAACGATATTGGTTTTACTTTCATCAGCAATTGCGTCTGTAAGCTCGCTCTGGCTGGAAACGCTTGCGGTATTGGTTTGCGTAACGTTCATTCCCGGAACATTCCAAATTTTAAAACTTGCAAAGTTGATCCTTATGCTGTCTTTGTAAAGTTCAATAAATATCTCATACTCGTTTATTCCGGTTACAGCATAACCCTGACGGACATTATTGTCATTCGGTTTTGATACGGTAATTCTTCTGTCCTGCGCATTGACCGCTGTTGAATTTGCCGCAGACCCTTCATAAACAGGATTATTCCCGCCTCTGTTTTCACGATAATACACAACAACTCTGTCCGCTTCTGCGGTACTCCAGTTTATTTCGATATGTCCCGAGGTTGCGGAGCCGGCGCCGCCGGCTAACTCCGCAATATTGCAAACCGCTCCGTAAGAATTGAAAATTGCGTCTGTGCCTGTGGGTGTCCGCCATGAAAAAATATGAGCGTCTCTCATTACTTCGTCATTTATGCTTTTTA
>Ga0123356_10000526_pt1 | contig 42517 bp, 39 predicted proteins | sample TergutEmb28metaG_2_FD_92546 | JGI IMG/M metagenome (GOLD analysis project Ga0123356, IMG submission 92546) | Embiratermes neotenicus P3 segment gut microbial communities from Petit-Saut dam, French Guiana - Emb289 P3 | ecosystem: Host-associated > Arthropoda: Insects > Digestive system > Gut ...
CAATCATAATTTCGGACTTGCTTTTGATATAGGTCACGCTTTTGCATATGGCAAGATAACATTAAAAGAATTTTATGAGAGCATGGAACCCTACTGTAAAAGCGTATATCTTCATAGCAATAGGAAAAATGCTGATGAGCATTTAGATATTTTCGAGGGAGATTTATTAAAAAGCGGTCAGTTTCAAGATGTTTTCCCATTACTGCGCGACAAGAATATTATCCTTAAACTTTTTGATAAGACAAAGATTCATGAAAATATAAGTGCACTAGTGCAAATGGTCACAGTATAAGCATTTATATAATTATGTGGTTTTCAAAAGCGGTCTTAATAACGTATATTTTATGAGTATTCCGGCGGGTATGGTTGCTCGCCGGTTTTATAGTTCAAGCTCATGGGATATATTGCGTGTACGTTCTGGAGTAAGCTCTGCTCTATCAATAATTTTCTCTGCACCCCGTCTTATCGTTTCGGCACTTTTTACTTCAGATTTTAGGTTGTAATATTTTCTGCAAGATTATAACGGCTTTGTTTAAGTTCCTTCTGGGTGAAGTCATGGCTCTACTGTGGAAAGATATTGACTTTAAGCAAAAGATGGTTATAATTGAGAAGGCAATTGAGAGCGGTACTCAGGTGCAGCGCACAAAGGAAGCATCTTATAAACCGCAAAGAGTTGCAATTTCAATACATAGGGGCATAGCTCAGTTGGTAGAGCGGCGGTCTCCAAAACCGAAAAGATAGAAAAGCACATAAAATATAAAGAGCCTTGAAAGCGTTGCAATCACTAATAATCAAGGCTCTTTTTGTTATAGTAGTTCATTGTCGATAGAGCGTTATTAGGCGGTTTAAAGCGGTATAAATAATGCCAAAAACAATGCCAAAAAATCTATTCCGGTTTTGTGAACAATACTTTTACATCTTGTTCAAGTTTATCTTTATCTTTTTTTGTTGTTCTTTTATTCTTTATTTTCGCGAAAATTTCATTAGCCTGCGTCGGGCTTAAAATAATAGCTTGATTACAAGGTACTGCTAATACAGTAGAATTTTCAACCACACTCACTATTAACACCTCCTGCTTGTGAATTTCTTAATAGTTATAGTAACATATTGTAAGGGACAATGCAGAATAAAAGTTTGCGATGTCCCTTAGCGACTGTAATTTTCTTTAGATTGCATATAATTTGTGATTTACTTTTTCATTTCATAATGCGTATAACGATATTCGCCGACCTTTACAATTACCTCATCTGCAATTAGTATACTCAATATTTCTCGAATACGACGTTGTGATAATTCAGTAAAATCCGCTAACTGTGATGATGTTACCTTATTATTACTTTTAATAAATTCTAATATATGTTCAGATGTGGTTTTACTTTCAATCGGTGCTTTATCGGTGTTTACTGCCGATTGACCGCCGATTAACCGCCGATTGATTTTCGATAACAAATACTTTTTCTCCATTAACAAGTTCTGTACTATCTCCAGTAATCCTAACAATTTCAAGCTCAACAAGGTGCTCAAACTGTGTAATATCAATACTGGCAAGCCCTTTTTGCGTAAACAGCGAAACAAGCAATAAATAATCGTCCATTGTGATTTTATTCAACCGTTCTTCATCTATCTTTTTAATATAGGAAAGCATGTCCGTGCTAATAACTTGTCCTGTTAGTGTCAACATTACAAAATACATATCCGAACCGTTAAAATCCGGCAGAGGTTTTGCATTTTTTATTGCTGATTCATATATTAGGTTCATACCCTGACCGGAACGCTCTACTAATCCACACAGCTTAAAAATATCGGCAATAAGCTTATTACGTGCATTTTGTCTATTTAAGATATTTTCAATAGTAATACCATGTGGGAGTCCGCCGGGACTTTCTATTACAAGCCTGCTTTGATATTGACGGATAAAAATACCACCACCAAGCCTATAATCACGATGACTTACTGCATTTAGCAGACTTTCACGCACCACATCTTCATAATATGACTTCACAGAATGTTTATAAAAACCGTCTGTATAGTATTGGTCATCGTTATGAAGATTTACCAACTCCCAAATGCGGTCATAATATATATAAAATCCCGCTCCGAACTCTTCTCTTTGTGCAGCAGGTCCGGCTGCTTCTTTTGGGCGATATTCAAAAATCACTTCCGCATGGTGAAGTTTCTTTTGTATTATCTCCTGCTTGCCGAATAATATAAGAGCTGCGTAAGTGACCCCTTTGTCAGTAATTGCACCGCAGTCTATAAGTAATTGCTCATCAGCAAGATTTGTTAAGCGTTCATTTCCGGAATGACCATGCCATTTTTCACGAAATATATTAATTGCGTTTGTATCTAAATCATTTATTATACTATCTGTACAGATATCACTTGAAAAATTATGTCCACTCTCCAGCATAAATAGCACGACGTACATCCTCCGGCATAGGAACAAGGCTGTCATCAATCCGCCACCATGCAATTTCTTAACACTGGACAGGTAAACCCTATAGGACGGCTTGCAACTTCAAATACAAGAACATGTTTATTGTTTTCATCTTGATATATCTCAAAATCAACCCGCACTTGCAAATTATCCATATAATAATGACCCTGCTGTCGCACTCGGGATATACGTGGCATCTCCTTCGGTATGCGGAAGAAAACGGCGACTGGGTCTCGGTATTACTGGCATACGTGCAGCTGCCGATGCTATCGCTACATCCGCTTGGGTATACGCCTCTTCACATATTCGTAAATAATGCTTTGCCGGTGCTCCCGAATATCCTTGCATTCCAACTTTCCTTCCCGTTGAATTAAATTACAAAATCGAAAGTACTTTTTGCTCCCATGTTTACAAAAGCAAGTGCTCTCCCAAAGGTTAACATATTCGGTGAACAACTTCTATCAAAGGTGAAACTTCGTTGAAAAATAATGCAACTTTGTAGTAGTGGCATCGTTTTGACTTGTTGTAGAAAAAACAGGAAGCTTCAATGATGAAAGAAGCTCCTGTTAAAAATAAAAGAGGTTATATTTTGAGTATTATCAACTTCAACGTTGAGTAAATCAACACGGTAAGTATATTTGATTATAAATAACGGAATCTATTAGTTTTGAAAGCGAATTGAAATAAGTAGGAATCAAACTTTTAAACGAATAAAATGTTTAGTTTTGGCATTGTGGACATCTCAACTCATATGTCCCATTGTCATGCCAACGACTGTCAACACAATAGTTGCGACATTTATGTTTCTTTTATATAATAGTAATGGAAAAACTTTTACTTACTATAAAATACTCTATTACGTGCTTACTGCGTTGGGATTTCTTCTGGCAATAATAAAAGATTTCTCATCCATTCTGGGAAGTCGGAATTGTCGATGTCGATGTCTATGACCTTCAATTTTTCAAGATTTTGCGTAATAGGTCGGGGTTCATAAGAATAACTGTAAGAAACCGCTTTTCTTTTTGTGTCGATTTGATAATGATTTAAATTCTTACCCATTATCAGACACCTCCGCCAAGCTTCGTTTTACAAACACTTTTTTCATTTTATTCTCCTTAAATTGAATTCTTTATTGGCATCTTTACTACTTCATTACATATAGCACGATAGACGTTTTATTGGTTATCTCCTACTCTCAAGGCTATATCTTATTCTGTTGAAGCACTGTCATCAGTTATCCATGCAGTCATCAATTTCGCTCCACGTTTTATAAAGCGTATCGAAAAATGCGATTTCCTGTGCAGTAGTTGGGTCTTCCACTATTGCATCCTTAAAAATATTTAAAGGCATATACTTGCGGAGTTCAATTTTATTAGCAAGGTCATTTATGCATTTTTCAAGATAGTCTTCCAATGGTTTTGTAATCATTTGCTGAACTAAAGGCGCATAACATCTTATCCAGTTCTTAAATCTTAATTGGTCTTCGCAAGACATTGATTGTATCGCATTATCTACCTCGTCATTTGCAAAACAAATTTTAAGTGTCATAAACATTCTCATAAGTTCCCCGACATTGAGCTCATTTGTGGTTTTTAACTTTGGATCTGCTAGTATACAGTCAATATAGTCCTTTGCATTGCAGTTGGTAGTGTAAATGCTACAGACATCAGCGAAGCTTTCCCTAAAGGCATCCCTAAAAAGTTTTGCGTTTCTATAAGGATCGTAAATTGACTCTGTTTTAATTGACCCTATCCTTCCGGATATAAACTCAAAAAGTCTTTGAACATCACATATAAAATGAATTTTTAAAAGTGAATATGCTCCCCTTTCCATATAGGTTGGAGATTCAATCACCCATTTATCTAAGTTCGATTCAAAAGCAGTCTCCAATATATCTCTTCTGGAAGCATAATCAGCATTACTATACTGAGCTACCTGGTGGCACGTAAAAACCATACAGTCTGCTATCTTCACTATTATATCTGTTTGGTATAACACAGGGTTTCTTAATACATCATGTGGAGAATCTTCATTATATGACTGAGAATCATTAAGATACTCTCTTTTCTCTTTATCGACCGGATCAAGCATTATGTTTAGCGATTTTTTAATTCTTTTTAAAATATCATTAAAATATATAATTGAATCATCGCTCTCAAGGTCTTTAGACAACATTGGATATATTATCTCGCTATATATCTTTTTCTTGATAATTCCTATACATTTATTTGTAAACTCAAGTGTTTCTTTTACATATATATCTACCCCGTTGCCAATAAGGGCTGCTTTTATACGGGCCTTTATGCCATACTCAATGCTTTCACAAATAATTACATCAGTAATATACAGAGAAAGTGCTTGCAAATAACATTTTTTACGCAGCTTTTTATTTCTCACATCGCTACTGGCATAATGAAAATATTCGTGGAACACTAATAATAAGGTCTTTTTTTTCAAATCTAAAAAGAGGTTTTTTTCTGGTAATGTTATCACGATGAGTCTGCGGTCGACACTGGCATGGATATGATCAAATATTCGCTCTGCCTTAAAAATATCTACTCCACCACTGGTTATAATAAAATGAAAATCACCCTCTTCAATTGCGTTACTTGATTTTATTTTTTTGTCCAGTTCTCTGATAAGCCAGTAAATCACAGTAACTATCTTTTTGGTAGAACCCAAAACTTTATGTGTAAGAAGATGACCATCCAACCAATTGCGTTTGCTTTTTGAGAAGTCTCCAATCACTCTGGAGAGGATGTCTCGAAAGTCATTCAAAGCCTCATCAGAGAGCTTAAAGAGCTTGTAGCTTTCTGTACATAGATCATTTGACTGTTCCATCATTTCAATAAAACCCTCAACAAACCAATCAATCATATATGCGATATCAAAGTTACTAGAAATCTCTGTGAGTTCATAATAACTGTGTAAAAGGGACATTATACCATCGTATATTCTCGTCCCATAAGCATATTCATGTTTGACATGGACTCGTAAAACATCTGATAACCTTTTTTTGATTTCCTGTTCTTTCTTATGCCTTATTTCAAAATACGAATCTATGTTTTTTATAGTTCCATCATTAATCAGCGGTCTCGCCAACTCTGTATGCTTACTAAGAATTGAATCACTATTTGTTGTATATTGGTATTGTAACGGACTTCCTTTGTTCAACATCAACTTGCAAAGAGCGGAGGGATTTTTAGAAATTTTGAATAATAAATCATGGGTACCTGATACATTGTATGCGACATCTGGTATTTCCAATTCATTACTAATAATGTCATTTTGTTCACAAAACACTTTTAAATCTGCTTTTAAATCCTCCCACGCTACTCCCGGACGTAAAGTTGCTCGGATAAAAAACTCTATGTCCTCATCAACTCCACTCTTTACAGTTGATTCGAGAGCTTGTATCTTATCTTCATCAGAGGAATAGGAAACAATCATTGGTATAAAGTATGAAGCGCAAATTATATCAGATTCCATTTTTATAGCTCTCAACGAATCTGTAGCAATTGAGAAATTATTGCTCCTACAAACGACAATGCAATCTATGGAACCTAGGCAGTTATATACTGCGAATGTCTGCTTCGTGCCAGGCTTCTCAATATAACTGTCAGAAACCTTCCTGACAATGTCCGCAACTTTTTTAGTAAGCGCAGATAACCCCTGTTCCTTTATAGCAGAATATGTAAAATTCAACAGAATTGCTGTGAAAAATGGCTTGCATTTATGTTCTATCATTCCAATATCGTGTATGGAATAACTAAAAACCCCCTCCGGGTATTTTTCCATATCATCCAAATCCGAAGGAATAGTGGCTCTAACAAGGAAACTATTTGCAGAACGTTTATAAGTATCCTCATATCCGTTTGAAATGCATGGCTTCTCTTTCAAACTAGGAGAAAATTGTTCATATAAGCAAACTTCACGTATTGTTAAGTAATCATAATGTCCCAACACATAAAAATACTCAAAGCCGTCTTTTCCTGTGTTTTGTGCGGTCAATGCTTGGCGTTGCCTTTCAAAGTTGAACTCAATACCGGAATATTCTGGATATTTCAACAATGCCACCTCTGTTTTTAACTTTCATTATGCAAATAGATGGTTTCAATTCTACAATATTCTTAGTACAAATGTCAAGAAAAATGGGTATTGCGTATCTGTCAAGTATACTTGAGTCAAAATAATTTGCAAAAGAACACGGTTGTTTTGATTTATCATGTTCTGAAGTATATTGTCATGGTGTTTGAAATAATTTTACAAAAAAAGCCAAAGCACGATAACCCTGATTTATAATTGAGTGTATAATTAATCGTTAACATGTTATATCATTTGACACCTCGAACTCTCTTTAATTATGAGTCGCTTACTATCGGCATCTCTATAAGTGTAGGAAACATACCCAACCTGATGAGTGATAGAAATAACAGGAGTATCAGTAAGAAATTTCATCCCCATTGCACCTGAAGCACATGATATTGTTAATATCAAGTCGGGGTTAGTCATGGTATCCAAAATACTTGTATCACTTTCCGAGTAAATACAAAGTACAGGCATATCTCCTGTTAATAACTTTATCTCCACGCCACATCCGCTTGTCTCCAAGACAGCAGAAATCCTTTTCGCTTCGACTTTTGATGCATAAGGAATTGAATTGTTCTCGTCATCAAAAACAAGAATAGGGTTATCGTGGTCATATGCCAACGATTCGTTAACACATCCTCCGCAAGCAACCAAAAGAATGTGTTTTTTATTTTCTGGAATGAGCGATAGAATCCTATCGTCACTTAAAGTTTTACTATAAATCGCCATAATGATAGTCCCCTTTCTTACCAAATTGCTACTGCTGCAATAACGCAGTTAAATCCATCTTTGGTCTCCATAGAAACAGATTCTTTCACTATGTTATACAATTTTATTCCTCTTGTCTCCATTGCTATTTCAACCATTTCGCATACTGTTTCATCTGCAATATCAGCACTGCAAATTCCTGACATTTCCATGATTACTCCTGAAAGAGACTTGTCTCTCGGAATGGCTATCGCAATAGCAGCAGAAATAGTTTGCTTGGGGCGTGTCTCAATATATCTTGCATACGCAGTATGGAGAAATGCTCCTTTGGGCAAATCAATGCACTCTGCTCTATGGCAATTGGCAGGTAATATACTACTTAGCTTAACCAAGTTAAAATCAGCAATCCCTGATGAAACAAGCGCATTATCAAATGCATTTAAGTCATATTTAGAATTGCCTAAACCTTTCGTTATAATGTACTTTGTCATAACACACCTACCTGTCAACGATTAAAAAAGTTACACATGAACGCATTTACTAAAGTTAGTACAGTTTCCAATTCGCTAGAAAACCAAAAAATTACTAAACTTAGCAATCCAGAAAACCATGCTATCTTGGGAATTATCAAAAGAACTATCTTATATGCGTTCTTGAATTTCCAAAAGTCCCAGTGAATAGTATTATTTAAGAAATGCTCATCATCGTCTCTTATGTCTTCTGGTTCTGAGTTTATCCATACTTGCAACTCATGGGTTTTTGATGCTTGCCAAAAAAACAAACCACATGTCGCAAACATCATGAGCATGGATATCATTTTAAATGAGCAGTCACGTGCGCTTTCGGTTGTTAGAATATTAATTGCTCCAGAAAGAAAGACACCACTAAAAAACGTCGGAATCATTTCATTTTTTGTTTTATATTTTATGAGTTTTGCTTCCCTCTTGTCCATAGTCAGCAATTGCCTCCTCAGCCGCTCCAATAATATTTGTTAAATGCCTTTTTGCGTTATCGTTGAAAAATTTTCCCCATGCGTTATTTGTTAAAGTTTCTTTTGCGCAGTTAAAGAAACGCACTTCCATATATGGTGGCGAAGAATCTTTCTTGGAAATTGCTTCAGATACGGATTCGATAAAACACTGCATTAAGTTTGCGGTTTCAAGCGCATTATCCTTTTCCTCTTGCCGGGTGCCAGTGCTTTTTGATGCTCTTAAGGCCGATTTATAAGAGGTCTCAAGCTCTGCCTTAAAATCGTTTAACTTTACCCATATAGGATGATCTATCGAAAGCTCTATCTTCTCAATCGCTGATATTTGTGATTTAGGATGAGATTGCCCATCATCATTAGTATGGTTACTAGTTTCTTCTTCGTAAAATCTAATATTTTCATACGATATATATTTAGGTGAAGCAATGCCGCTTGATGTAATCGCCCGGCAAATTCTGTGAAGAATTTCACTTCTATTGCTACCCTTATCTACATTAACAATTACCATCAATACACCCGAAGTGCCGTCTTCAATCTCAATTTTCCTTAGGATAGAACAGTAGCTGGAAGTCTCTGAAGCTAATGACCTTATGGGCAACACATGTCTTAATAAACAGAGTGCAGCCTTAGCAGGAGCTGTATTATTAAGAGAGAAACCTATTTCATTAGCTTCATCATGGCAAGACAAATTATCCTCATCTGCACAGTAGCTACTGCAAAACGTGGAATCATTAAGCAAAGTGTGGCATTTCAAGTAGTTTTCATCATATCCTCCATTAAAGCTACCGGGTGGATATGAGTGTATAGCACCACTACTTAATGGAGACACAATATCAACGCTTGCAAAGAAATTGCCATTCGCAACATATATTGGAGCTGTAAAGTTTCCTGCTTCATTCGCTTCATGAGTGGGATCTGGGAAAAAGACTAAAAACGATATTTGTGGAAAATTATCAACTAAGCTCTTATTTGCAATGAGTACATTTCTATAGTCACTGATCTTTTCTAGGTTTCGCCTCATCCCTTTTCTTGTGCGTTCAAGATTGTCTACTGTCTCCTTAATTTTTGGAGTAAGTGTATGACTATGATTATTCGTTTTAACAGGCTGTAGTAGACCCTCTATCTTCTCACCAGCTTGGAAAGTGAACGACTTACTATCACCGATAGGAGCTAACCCAAGCAATGGAGAAGGTGCAGTTAAATCATTTCGCAATGTTTCATAAACATGCAAAGAAAAACCCATTTGCAGAAACAGTTCCTCTTGCAACGCCTTATCGCTATTACTTACATCAAGTACAGAGATTCTATGTCCACCGTTGTGCTTTTCTGCTACTCTTTTTGCTGTTTCATTAAGGGCAATAACACATGATTTTGGTCTCAATAAAGATTTGAATAGTTCTACTCGCTCCTCATCAGACTCAAACGATTCTGACGGGGTGAATAAAATGACATCGGGGAAATTACTGTTTGACAATATACTCTCTATAGCCTCTTTTTCAAAAGAACGAGGTACTATACCTGCTGGAGTTGCACTGTTACTATCACCCCTGCTTAATTTAAAGTAATCACCTATGCAAAGTAACTGCACACCTTTATACTCAATAACATACAGACCCTCGTCTTTATTATGTTCTTTTTGTTCTCGTTTAGTAATAATTTTGCTAGGAAGTTCAAAAAACTTCTTTTTCGCAAACAACTTCTGCTTAAATGCATAGTCTCTCAGATTGAAAACAATTTCCCTTACCCCATCGGGGAATGCCATTTCTCGTCTGACAACTTTTCTTATATAATAAAACGCATTCAATGCATAAATTATTTTCTTCCATTCGTCTTGTACGGAATGTGGAACATAATGAGAAGGTTTTTTCTCTGTTATATAATCAAGTTTTTCTAAAAAATATCCAGATCCTGCATTGCTAGATAGAATATCTAATTTGGACAGTTCTGCCTTAACCTCCATTATTCTCGCATGAACAATGGCATCTTCATTATGTATTTCCTCATCACAATATTTTTTGAAAGCCTTTAAGTTTTCTCCAGCCTCTACTTCATGTCCGAGAGCATACTCGGTTTGAGCCAAATAAAACAACAGCTCATAATAAAGGTCTTTGTCTTCTCTAAGCCCTTCTATTATCAATGCTTGGTTATATATCGTAATTGCGTGCCAATAGTTCTTGCTTTCGTGACAAATAAGCCCATAACATGAGTAGAATGAGTTTTCTTTGTCTTGTTTTATCGCTTCAGTAATATAGTGGTGTGCATTCTCTCTATCACCGGATGGATTAATACTACTGTGGAACACAGCACGCTCATTATAGAAGTGGGCTAAAGCATGGTAAACTTCCGTTTTGAGTTCATCTTTACAAAAGTTAAACTGTATTGTTATTTTACTGCGAACTTTACAAGGTTGGCTAATGCTGTAGATGCACAAATCAATTTCTTTAGACGCTCTTACTAAATTGAGTAAATCTATCGCCTTTGTGATACTATCATGGGTGTTAATTTTTTCATGGCAATAAGCAATGTAAATCAAAGCCTTAAGGGCAGTCTCCATTTCGGAGTCGCTCATAGGCTTATCCACATTATTCTTAATAAAAAGATCAAGATATCCACAAAGAGAGGATATAGCCACCTTATAATTGTTCACCCTGTAGTTTAACTTTCCTACTGCCTCTTGGATATCGGCTTCTTGTTCAGAATCAAGTGCTGCATTTTTAACCTTTGCATTTAATTTATCAAGTAGGTGTTTGAATTGGATTTCTCCCACACCTCTACAGCTTAAATGGTCAAGAATAATGCATTTGTTAATTAGCGATAAAATGTCATCACCAACAAGAAATTTCAACGCACCAAAAATAATCAGCAACAATGTTTTTTTGTGGCTTCAAAAACATCCGTGCTGTAATATTTTACTATTATGCGGTCACATGCATTTATTAACTCAGTTGTATTGTGTATTGCACTTTTTTTCGCTACATCTTCAACAAGGTCATTAGCCTGTTTCGTAATTTCATCAATGAGATATCTTGGAAAAAAATCAAAACGAATGTACCTTTCTTTTATTTTGTCTGGAACAGTCGCACTAAATAAAGAAATGGCCTCTTTAATAAGCAGGGTTTTTGTTTCATCACTGTTTTTTCTTGGAGTTTCATGAAGCACCATGTAGCATTTCCAAGTTTTTATTACAAATTCGTACACTGATTTAGAATCTGTGTGCTTAATTGTAGCATTTTTTGCAGTATTAAATAGGCTTTTAGTATCCCTCATCATTGATTCCCCAGTCGAATTATATTATTATTTTACTTGCCAATTCTGTGAGCTTGTCCATATCCTCTTTATTTAGGTGATAATTCTCAATGTTGTCCTCAATTCTGATTATTCTTCCTTCATCCAAGAAAGAGAGTTCGCATACCTCAGCAAATGTTTCAATACATTTCACGTTGTCTTCGATACTACTAACTTCTGTTTGCCCAGATACCCAAATCGCAATATTGGGGTGTTTGCGATTTTCATTCACAAGAAGTGCGTTACATCTGTCAAACAAGTTCTTTAACATTGCGGGTGGCATATTGAAGTAGGTGGGGGTAAAAATAATGACCTTATCGCTCTGTGAAATTGCTGGGATTATTTCATTGGTTATGACGTCATCATGAATACAAATCGCTGACTCATGACAAGGCTGTTCCCCACAACAGAACATAGTTGTTTGGTTTCGTAAACTAAAGCTTCTGTACTCAACACCTTTTTGGTCTAAAAGTTCAGCAAATGTTTTGTATGCATTAAAGCATAATCCCTCTCTGTGACCTCCGTGGATGATTGTTAACATGATAGCAACCCCTCTCTTTTTAATATGCAAGTTGAAATACTGTTTCAAGTGAACAGCCACCACACTTTGTACAGCCGCTTTGTTTTCGAGCAAACAATCCCTTTGAGATAAGTAGCTTGCCAACTTTTCTCGCAATTTGCAATAGTTCATTCGAATCGGTTATTTCATGTTCACTCATTAAGCTATTATTTAATGGTTTGAAAGGTATTATTGTCGGAACAACACCAATAGAAATGAGTGTTTTGCAAAAATCAATAACTTCATCTGCTGGTTGGAGTCCTGCAATTAACACGCTTGATACATTGCCTTTCCCAAAGACATCAATTGCTTTTTTGAACGCATCAATATATCGAGATAAAGGGATAGTGGCTTTACCAGGGCAAATTCTCTTTCTCTCGTCCTCGTTTGCTATTTCGATATTCATAATCAAAGCAGATGCTCCTGAATTGAATAGTCGCTCTATATATATGTCTTTTTCAGGCGGGGCTATTTCCACTGATATTCTATTTTTATCTTTTCTACCCTTCGTCACAAGTTCACAAATCTGGGAAAAGTAGACAGCAGACCTATCTTCTCCGCTACATGTGCCTCCGCTAAAGGCAATTTCATAATTTGGGTTTTGCTCAAGAGCCTTTTCGATCATTTTAGCCACAGTTGAAGCTGACAACACTAAATCTAAATCATTGCCATCAAGTGAACATGATTCCAAGCTACAGAATTTGCATTGCTGCCCATCCTTAAAATAAGTACACTTCAGTTTTGGGCAACAGGAAATACAGCTTAGTGAGTGGGGTCTAAGGTAGTCTCCTATTTCATGGCCATCAATCTTTTCTAAACACCATTTGGGAAGCGGCAAAATTTCAATGTCGCAAAGATAAGCACCATTTTTGCTCAACAACGCTCGATCATCTTCCCAAGTTATCTCATAGGGTGAATCTTCACAAAATTTCTCGCTAACGCATGTGTTTACAACTATCTCTCCAACCAAAAAGTGAGCCGCATGAACAAATCCACCGTCGAACAAGTACGAATTCTTTATGATACCTTTTTCTCTTGCATTAGAATCCAAGCGAACCCCGTAACAAAGTAATTCGGCCTTGATTTGTGCCAAGTCTTGTAAATTCATCTTTGTTCCTCCGTCAATTCTAAGTACCACGCTATATTACTTCTGCACTCTCGCAATAAATAATCGGCTCTGTTGCGCAATAAGCTCATATCTAAAGACAATCCATCAATATACTTTCTGTAGTTATTATAACAGCGGCATTGTCGAATTTTTTTCATAGATATTGAAAACGCTCTCACGTCACGACTTTTGCGAAGATTAACTAACTCTTTATAGATGCTTTCAGAGCAGTTATCACAAGTCAATCTAGCTTCCTTAAAAATGTGCATGTCAGGATCTGGTGGTCCACCAATAGGGTCAGCAATGAGGTAATATGATGCACTTTGCTCTACCAGCTCAAGCACGTCCTCAACAATCCAAGCAACCGTAAATGGTTCAAGCATTGTGATTTTAGCTTTTTTTAACAATACATCGGTTATTGTGTATGGCTGAGCGTTCTGAAACATTATAACTGGAAATATAGATTGCTCAAGCAAATATTTAACAGAAGAAACTACATCGTCATGCGTTTGCAAATCGTTTAGTGCAAACAAACCTGCAAAAACAAATGCCCCTGTTGCCAACCCCATCAACTGCGCCTTCTTTATAGCAGTTTCAAAATCGTGTAGTGTTAGTTTTTTGTTGTATAAAACATTGCGGACATACTCATCGGCAGATTCAAGTCCAAAAATAATTTTTGTGTTCAGAACTTTTAAATAGCTTATTTCTGTTTTACCGTTTGCGTTTTCATAATCATATTCGATTAAATCATCTGCATGAGTTTCAATGTGCAAATTTATGCTTGTATTTTGAACCTGTGCAAAATTAACGAGTGCTTTTTCCATTTCAAGTCTTATTGCAATAGGGAATTCATACTCGTCAAAAAAAGAACCAGTGGGAGTAAGGACTAAAGATATAGTTAAAAACGAATCATCCGCTAGACCATATTGCCTTTTAACAACTAATTCATCAAAATTGTTAGTCACATATGACGTTTGAGATTTGAGCATCGCTAAGTAATCATGGCGGTTAGCTTTCGTCAAAGGGAATCGCGAATAAAAGCATGGTGAACATAGTCCCTGTATCGAACGCTTGCAAAAAGTTCCCTTGAGGATAAACTCGGGCCATGCGCCTATTGATTCCGTCATCCTACCCCCATAGGGGGTAGGATAAACCCCAATGCTTTCTCTATTAGACTCATAGTAAGCTGATCTCAACTGCAACGACAGACGACTAATTTCTTCTTGTTGTGCGTTGTCGTTTAACTCAAACATTTAACCGATCCTTTCATGTGATGTCGCGAATCATATTTGCATCAAACAACTCTAAACTCTCTATCAACCTTTTTGAATCCTCATATTGATGAAACACTAGCACCAATGCCAAATAATTTGTCCATTGTAATGCCCTTTTTCCTGTCTCAATTGCCATCATAGACTGACGAGTAATGCCTATCTTCGTTGCCAATTCTTGTTGTGTAGTGCGGATAGAGGCTCTTAGCACTGGCAGATGCTTCACCATCTCGCTAAGATACTTTTCTTGCTCCACTAACATGCCATTTTGATTTTTCATATAGCTCCTCCCGCCATTCCAGTATAGCACACCGTCAAAGTAGTATCAATACATTATGACAAATAATATTCCTTTTAGTCATGAGATTCATCGAGTAATGACATAGCCTATATTTAACGCATGACTTGCCAAGTAGTCATGCGACTACTATTCGTATTATTGCCTTAAAATCAGTTATTTCTTCCTTTGTGCTATACAGGAATGATGGCTGCCGTGTACTTATAATTCAAGTGCTCTTGTCATCAAATAAGTAGAAATAATTACCAAGAATTGAGCGTAGGTTTATCACAGATTATTTCTATGGTCTGTCCTTCCTTCTCGGTTTTATCTGTCAAATCGCAAGATACGTGAAAACCGTTTGTTTTGCGTTTCATCTACCGAGGACACCGTTTGCAATGCATTCTCTAAAAAAGCACTCAAATTTCTTGCTGTTGCACATGCTGCATTTGCCGCATTTCTTGCATGATCACCAAATTGTATTGCACCTGCTCTTGAAGCTCCGTCCAAACATCCTTGATGAGCCGTTGTCTGTGATATATAGCTTGCTGAAGATTGCTCTGCTGCACTTGTTGAACTAGCTATTGCTGCACCCTGTGATTGCACTCCTGATCGGTTTACAAATATTTTTGACATTTTTATCCTCCAAACTATCTTTCTTACACGTAGCAATGTCTGTGTTCAAATTATACCCTACACTGTTTATTCCGAAGAAAAAGTGCAGCAAATTCCAATGAAATATCAGAGTGGATGCTACACACCCTTACTGACTCGCACCTCATTGTCTTGAAGGCTGTCAAGCCTTGAAACATCAGCGTCATAAAGGCTTAGCAGACAAAAGAAATGAGTGTAAAAAAGGCAGAGTGTAATTAATAAACGCTATAACTTTAGACCGATATTTGTTACACTTTCATGTTGTGAAAAACAATTATTATTCCCCATTCATGTGCATCCCATGTTCGCATTTCACCAAATGCTTTCGTATCAAAAAAAGTTTCTTCTAAACCTGCATTTACGATATCTTGCATTGTTACATTTTGATTTTCATCAAACCCATTTAACAATTTCCATGACACAAAACCTCTGTTGTACACTTCATCTATGTGTGTTTATATTTTTCTTCATCACTAAGCAATCCTCTACCAAAAAGTATTGGACTATCTATATAACCTGAACTGTTTTTTCTTATTCACAATATTCCCCTTAAAAATTCATAGCAATAACGAAAAAACAAATTATTCCAATGAAGAAAGTTATTCCTGTTAAGATGCAACCTGTAATAAATAGTAGAAGCCTAGTTTTACAATTATTACCAAGCAAATATGTCTGAATAATCATGAAAAATAATCCCAAAAATAAAAATACAATCAGAAGTATATTTGGATAAGTCATTAATACACTTGTTGGTAAAGATAATAAAATCAAAACAGCAATAATACCTAAGGTAATGCTTATAATTGAGTGTAAAAGTATTTTTTTTATCATAACAATCATCCATCTTGTCTTAGCCATTACAATGGTCAACTCTTGTTACTGTATGGTTATTGAGGTTGATAAACACTAAATAATCTTCTCCTGTCATGAAAAGCCAATTCATACTAGGATGCCATGTGCCTCTATGTGTACCTTCGTTCAACCCATCAAGCAGTAATCGTTCTACAACATCCTCAATTCCTAAAATTAAATATCCTTTTTCTTCTGCATAATTAAAAGCCTCTACATGTGTAACGCTCGATTCTTTGCTTAACCCTAGTCTATAACCCACCCCATTATTCCAAAGATCCATAAGAGTATCTGAGTCAAAATCCGCAACTACAACACTCCTTGAATCATTATGGGGATGAACACTTCCCAACCTCTCTAAACCTTTCAACTCATGCCCATTTCCGACAAAAAGAGCAACTTCGTGAGAAATACCTCTCGTCATATTATATGTCCATGTGAAATGTCGATATGCATCAGGTCGATTACCAATTGTTGATGGATAGTTATGTTCCCTTGCAAACCCTATTGCCTCACTTCTTGCATTATACGCATACCTCCCTGCAGTAACAGCTGACGAAAAATTAAATTCCTTCCACACTTCTGTAAAAAAACTAACATCATCAGCACGTCTTGCAGCTTGCTGAGCTTCATACTCAAATTTTTCAACATCTGGCACTATAGGTGCTGTGCATGGAAATATCGCTGCTTTCCCATCAGGGTCAATAAACTTAATAGGACTATTCCAACAGTACAAATACTGATTAATCGTTAAAGGAACAGCAACTGTTCCCTTAACGATATCAACACCGTTAAACCTTCCCGTCTGTGGCAGATACTCCCTAGCTTGAGCAAAGTAAGTGCCAGCAATGATGTCGGTGGTGTAACCTGTGTAGCCGAATGGCTGTTCAACTCCTTGATTGCCGTAGAAATCACTTCCGAACTCATCGTAGCCGTATGAATCGATAATTGCACCTGAGCTATCAACATACCTCAGCGGCGAGCCAAGCTCATCTTGCAGGTATGCATTGCTGTCAGAGAATGCGACGTTGCTGTCCCACGTGAAGCTTTGGGTGTTACCATTGTCACTCATCTGCAATAGGTTGTGATATTGCTTGGTCTGGTCTAGAATATATGATATATGCCTCGTCGGATTAAGTGCGTCGGCTGTGTTGTTAGTGATTTGTTTACCGACCCTGAGACCTAACCCGTTGTAGTCGTATTGCGATATTTGACCAATTGCATTGGTTGCTTTCGTCAGCCTATTCAGCGGACTGAACTCATAAGTATTCCGTATATTACCATTTTCAAGTATTTGTGTGAGGTTGCCACGCTTATCATAGCTAAAGCATTGCTCGATACCGGCTGTATCAGCAGATGAAATGAGTTGATTAAGTGCGTTGTACTGATATGATGTTTTAACGTTTCTGTCTACTAAGAAACTCCGGTTGCCGAATGCATCATAAGTAAATGACTTTACCTGCTCACCATCTTTTGAAACCCCTATGAGCCTTGATAATGCATCATAATCATACGTATACTTACCACTCTCTTCTTTAAGACCACGCCTTTGCTTCTCAATACCCACCTTATTAACCATGTTGTCATATGAATATATGTACTTATCAAGTATACCATCATTATCACTATGTGCAAGCTCTGAGAGTAACCCCATATCATTGTATGAGTATTTCGTGCTGACACCACTTGAGAATACTTTATCACTGAGCCTGCCATTTAAGTCATACGAATAATCTACCTTGCTCTCACTATTTGTCAAGGATTTCAGACGTAATACATCATCATATACATATTCAGCAACCTTACCGTCAGGATACGTGATACCCGTTCTCTCACCCTCAGAGCCGAATGTATACTGAACTTCATTGCCGTTATGGTCTGTTACTTTCCTTGCTCTGCCAAGCTCATCAACATCAATTGATGTAATACCAAGCCAGTCTTTGACTTCTGTCAATTGTTTTAGCTGATTGTATGACAGCTTCACACTGTTACCATCAGCATACACTACTTCTTCAAGCTGGTTAGTTACGTTGTATGCATATTTGGTAAGAAAACCTTCTTTATCCAGCTTACTTGATACATTGCCTGTTTCATCATAAGAGTACGTCTCGGTATTACCAAACGCATCAATAACTTTCTCAACTTGACTGAGTTGATTCCATTCATATCTTGTTACGCGAAGCTTTGAGTTTTCTTCATTCAGCTTAACAGCTTCGTTAAGTTCATCAAACTGCTTTACCTCGAGCAGGTTGCCTAACTTGTCGTAATCATATTCAGATACATTGCCAAGCGGATCTATGACCGAGACTAAGTTGCCGATCTGCGAATACTTGTACTTTGTAGTATTACCGTTAGCATCTGTTATGCTTGTGACATTACCAACTGCATCGTAAGTATGCAACTTCTTCTGCCCTGTATTACTTGATATACAGATTATCCTGTTTAAGCTATCGTACTCATATCTCAACATATACCCATCATGTGACTTCTTGGATATGATATTTTTGTTCTTATCATAATCATATTCAACATATTTACCATCAGGGTATGTAATGCGTTTGAGAAGCCCTCCAGGGAGGTAGTCATATTTTGTCTTCCTGCCGATTGAGTCTGTGACCTCGGATATTTGTCCAAGGAGTGTATATGAAAACTTTAGTTCCCTGCTTGACGGGTCTGTTTGCGATATCTTCTGTCCAACTGTGTCGTACTCAAAGGTAGAGATATTACCCATCGGGTCTGTGAGCTTCGTCACCTGACCCATAAAGTTATACTCTACACTAAACTCTGCACCGTCAGGTTCGGTAACTGCACAAACCCTGTCGAGTGCATCATAAGATATCTTAACCTCTTCGCCTTTTGCTCCTGTTACCTTTATCCTGTTACCGTTCGGGTCATAGTCATAATGTACGCTTGCACCTTTTGTGTTAACTACTTTCTCAAGTCTGTTAAGTGCATTGTATTCAAAGAATGTCTCATTGCCGTTAGCATCTGTTTGCTTTGATACATTCCACATCAGGTCATATTCAAGCTTTGTTTCGTTACCCTCTTGATCTGTAAACTTGCTTGGTTTACCAAGACAGTTATACTTACTATTCATCACGCTTCCATCAAAATCAACAATGCTTGTAACCTTGCCGTTGGCATTATACTCATAATTGCGATCATTACCCTCGGCATTGGTGACTTTTGAGATATCATCATTTGCATTGTACTCAAACTTTGTGGAGTTACCGTTCGGGTCGGTTGCCACGGTTACCCTGTTAAGCTCATCGTATTCATATTGTGTGATGCCACCCATTGCATCAGTTATGGATGCTACATTACCGCGGCTGCCGTACTCAACAGCGATAACAGAGTCATCAGGTGCTGTTACTTTTACCGGTGAGCCTACGTCATCATATTCTATCTTTGATGTACGTTCTAGCGCATCTTTTGCTTCTGTTACATTCCCGAAATTATCGTAAGAAAGCTTTGCCATGACGTTTTCTTCACGGCTTACTTTAACTAAATTAGAGCCATTGTACTCAAGCTCTGTCGTGTAACCGAGCGCATCAGTTACTTTCGTAACATTACCACGCTCGTCGTATTCAAAGCACGTTTCATTACCATTTCTGTTAACATACTTCGTACGCTTATTCTGCCCGTTGTACTCAAAACGTTCCTCACTGTCTGAATAGATAGTGCGTATTGTACGGTACTTATTATCATGTTCATATTTTATCTCATTACCATTCTGCTCTGCAGTTGTAGTTATTCTATCTTTATAGCTGAGCGAACACTTACCGCCATCTGCAAAACTCTGTCCAGTCATTCTGCCATCGCCATCATAAGTGTTAGTTATGACCTCTATACCAAGTGGGTTCGTTACACTCGATAAGTTGCCATAAGAATCATAATAATATGTATACTCTGCACCTATTGGGTTCGTTATCTTATTAAGCAATACACCGCTATACTCAAGCTTAACCTCTCGCCCTGTATGGTCTGCTACTTTTATCAAAAAGCAATCATCATATTCAAATATTAAACTTCCGCTTGATGTTGACACTTTATGCAGCAGCATATCTTTGTGTTCAAACTTCGTTGCATTACCGTTTTGGTCGCATATATTTTGCACAAAACCATCTTTGTCAAAACTGTAGGTATCATTTACATTTGTCAACAGCCCCCAACCGGTATCTGTCTTCTGTAAATTGTTTTCACAACCAGGGGTGGATATATATTTGTTTTTCTCTGATTCTTTATCCTTTGACTTCGTATATGTTTCTACATGACCATCGCCGAACGTTACCGTTACTGCCGTCTCCTTGTCCTCAAGATATATATTGTAATTATGTGTCCAACCTGAGCCAAGCACATCACCAGTGCCCCCGATACTGTTGTAAAAACGTTTAAACTCAAGAGGGAAGCGACCGGAGATTGATATATCTTCTTTACTGTAGATAAAATTGCCTGTTGATAAGTTTACAGGGTCAAAGCCGAACAGGCAGAAGTCCCGTTTCCCTGCGAGTTCAAGCATTGCTTTTAGAAACAGAAGTGTCAGCGCAGCTTGGTCAACAGGCGACATCTGACGTTTTAACATCAACAGACTGTCCCAGTCAACAATACCCGCTACAGGACAGAAGCTGCTCATTATTACTTGGAACTTTCCTGACAGCGATTGCATCTGTGTTGAAAGTACCTGAAACTCTCCTGCAAACTGAGAATCACAGTCTACACAGAGATTGCAATACTGTTCATAAAGTTGCTTTGAATTAGATATATCCGTATCAAGATTGTCTGCCGCTTGTCCAAGCTGCTTGGCACCGTCACGGTAGTCCTGTGCTTCATTAACAAGCTTCGTTGTGTTTTGGCGTAGCTGATATTCCATATTCTGCTTGGCACTTATTTGTGTAGGTGTCGTAGCAACAGATTTTGAACTCATTTGTTTAATATCTACCTGAAGCTTCGATATTTGCCTATTTATATCTATTAACAGACTATCACATCTATCAGCATGGAATATTGCCTGTTTTGCGTATTTACGCATATCTTCACTCATATTCCGAAGGCAGGTTTCATTCTCAAGGCGGTATGAATCTGCCAAAGAACGCTGCAGTTCAAAGCCGTCACCACCGCCACCGATACTTAACATGGTATCTGCCTGGCGGCTCGTCAAACTTTCTGCTTTCCCCAGCAACCCTTTAAGTTCGGGGATTAAACGCTTGAGCATTTGTGTCACAAGCTTTACCTGTGCGCTCGTTTGCGGCATTTTTAAGTTTGACTCAACTATATCATCTATATCGTCATATATCTTCTGTAACTGTGACGATATTTCTTCACCAAACTTCTTATGCTCACTTGCTGCACTCGTATATGCTCCGGAAGAGGCTACTATGTTTGCACCCGATTCTATCCCTGCTGTCGCACCCGGGCTAAACACGGCATCTCCTTCGGTATGCGGAAGAAAGCGGCGACCGGGTCTCGGTATTACTGGCATACGTGCAGCTGCCGATGCTATCGCTACATCCGCTTGGGTATACGCTTCTTCACATATTCGTAAATAGTGCTTTGCCGGTGCTCCCGAATATCCTTGCATTCCAACTTTCCTCCTAATATTCCTTTACTCCGTAATACGGTCGTCTTTTATTCTCCGCACTTGCTCTATTGCAGTAAGAGTTATAGCAATGACTACAAACACTAAAAGAACTGCAATCCCAGCCCATAATAACAATGCAAACACATTCTCTGAAGAAAATCCTGTACTTGAATCTGATTCTGCACGAACATACGGCGTAATAAAATCAAAAGGTGCAATTGTAAAGTTTATTAAATCTTGATTGATTCCGGCTGCTGTCCGGCTTTCAGGTAACATACCAACAAAATCAGACAATCTCGCATAAGTATCTTCCCCACTATAGCTCACAGTCTCGAAAAACTTTTGTAATGTTTCAAGCAAATGTGTTCTTGCATTATATTCAGATTCCAATGCTGTTTCCCGTAACTCAATAAGATATTCCATATACTCATAACGCACTTCAAATAATAAATAAACATTTTCCATAAACTGAAAAGATAAATCCATACGAACAAAATCGAGATATGTATAATATGCATCAAGAAGAACGTCCACCTGTCCCCACAACTCCGGGGTCATATAATCATCAATTTCAAAGTGATTTAATAAATCATGTATAAATATAATGTCATTCCAAAGAGTTTCCGGTTCCGGCGGCTCATTGTCAGCAGGTATTTCCGGTGGAATATTTATTTCATCAGTATCATCCCACATTGGTGGAACATTTCGCTCGGTTGCTCCATTGAATGGTCTGAGATCCGGTGGTTTGGACGCCGTATTTACCGCCGCACCTGATGATGGACTTAATATAAAGTTCTGTAAATCAAAACCTGCAATCCACTCTGCTAAAAATACCAACTCTGCAACAGTAAGATTATTTACTGTACTGCTAAGCTCATCTTTAAAGATTGCTATATGCGTGTCCGCCGAAGCGGTAATATCATCAATTGAAGAAAGTTTGACTGCTTCGTTCTTTACATTACCCCATATAGATGAATTTAAGAAAGTTTGAGCTTGCAAATCTATTGCCTCAATTTGTGAATTGATAGTGCTAATTTGCGCAAGTGATTTTACACTTAGTCCATTACTTGAACCATTTTCGTTTATATCGTCAAACCAATCAGTAAGTGCATTTTCCCATGTTTCAAGGTCATTTTGCCATAGTTCAAGTTCGGCTTGCCAAGGCAGTGCTTCATCTTGATGCCATTTATACAAGAAATCTTGATACGAAGTAACGAGTGCAAGATGGTCTTGAACGTCGTAATTAAAAACTAACCAACCATTTAACCAATCATTTACTTCATTGACCCAATTTTCACGGTCTTGCGGAAAACCTTCTGTAAGACTTTCCATGATCTCTCGCATCGTAGTATATGTAGCTGCTGCGAGTTCAAAATTTGATGAATAAATTTCACTCACATTTTCAGCAAAATCCGTTACTGAATCAAAGTGTTCCGATGTGTCCACTTCTTCCGGTTCAAACTTTATATCCGGCAAAGACTCAAGTTGCAAGTCAGGTGTAAAATCTTCCAGATGAACAACTTCAAGTGCGTCTATCTTGTCTTCGGTATTACGAAAAACAATACCCATTTGGTCTTGGGCAATATGAAACTGTGAAAATAAAGAACTGACATAAGTATTTGCTATTGTCATGTTAATTGCTATTTGAAGTGTTAGCAAATCAAGATGGGTCATAATATAACGTGATTCAGGTAGATTTGGATTAACTCTGAACTCAAGCTGAACACGCTCCGGTTGTCCACTGTTAAAAGCAACAATACGAGTAGATACATTAGAAGGAAATGTTAATATTGCACTATATGTACCCTGCTCAAGACCGTTTTGAGCCATTGCGGGTGATACAAGAACAAACCCTTCACCAAGTGTTTCGATAATAGCAGCAGAGTAATTTAAGTTTTCACCATCAACCAATACACCTGTGTCGGAATTGACAACAGCAACCGCTGTTGGTGATATCGGCTCAACCTCAGCAGATTCCAGAGCACGTTGACGCTCAAAACCCGTGCCAAGGTGAACTCCTGCCAGAACAGCAACAGCTAGAGTAAATATTATCACTGGAATCCATCGTTTTTTCAAGGTGCTTCTCCTTTGTCATTTTTCATTCTCTCTTATAATTAATCATTGTTAGAGAGCCACACTCGTTTAACTCGATCCCATCGTTCTTCTCCCAAATCAAGTGGTATGCCACGAAATTCAATTAGTGGTTCTGCCATATCTAGTGTAAACATAATATCGAGCGTGATGCCTAACTCCCATATTTCTTCATGATATCTAATAACATCGTCTATTGAAATTGGGTGTGAAAAAGGTACAGAGTCCCAATCATCAAACGTTAATGGTAAGACCGCATTTAACCTTCTTGTCACATTTTCATAATAACTATCGGAAATCGCAGGTCCCAACCCAATCAAAGATCCGGAAAGCTCATATATGCTTAGTAGATCCCAAATAACTTCCCAATACTCAATTATATCCTCCATTGTAAGTGGGTGTGAAAAAGGTACAGTATCCCAATCATTAAAACGCACGGGTAAAAATGTGTTTAATCGCTTTAATATTTTAGGTGAATTAGATTGTGGCCAAAGGTAAAACGCTTTTTCATCCCCGGCTTGTGCATCTTGTTCACATATAATAAATTCAATTCTTTCTTTTCCACTCTCCGCTAACACACGTAAGGAGTTTCTAGAAGAATAAGAAATAAACTGATCACTATTATTAAACATAAAAATTTCAGCATATCTTATTTTTGCTATATGCTCCATTATAACTTCTCTAGGTAATTGTTCCCAACGCTCAGCATTTTTCATTTTTATTTCTTCCTCCGTAAAATCTCTACAAGCTACTACTCCAATAATTAAATATATTATCAATAAACATACTAAGAAGCTTGATTTTTTAATTGGTATTTTATTTGTCCTATTCAATATAGTATCCTCCGTTGTTTAGCGTTTTGTAAAAGTCAGCAAAAAATGGCAAATTTTCAAATAAGTCACCTATGTTGAATGGGTAATTTAATTGGACATTCGTTCCATGTTTCTCATTTAAATCTGCAGTGACTTGTGCTATATTGAATTTACTGCTTGGATTATTTATTGCGTTTTGAAGCTCACGATTAATTCCATCAATAATATTTTGTGTGCTTATAATCCCGTCAGTAGTATTCCTCTCTCCCGGAAACAAGGAAACCAGCGGAGCTGCCATACCAGGTTCAGAAATAACAACACCAGTTAGCTTAAATGTTTGTGCTATAGAAGATATGCTCCACGCTTCAGTTATTGCAGTTATATCATTTAATTTTGCAATACTTTCACGTTGCCTTTGCGAGTAGCCGTTAATCCATGCGTTTGTCATATTGCTTATTGCCTGACCTGTATCGACAGTTGCTGTAGCAATTCCAATCGGAGTTCCAATAATAGGGATTTCTCCTGCAAACCCTAATAACCCGTTAAATAACTCGGACCCATATTCAAATAAACCATTTAAAAAAATGTTATCGACATCAACACTGTATCTCCTCAAAGTTTCGTCATTTGTTTTGTTTATCATAAGATCTGCTAGGTTTCCGTTTCCTGCCCATGTCGCTTTACTAAATGTAATATCACGCTCTCTCCATTGTGAGTAGTCTTCTAAATGTATAGTAATATCAGTAGACTCCCAAGGTCTATCTCTAAATTGTTTAATATAAAGAATAAGGTCACCATTTTCATTTCTGGTTAAGTTAAGAAAGTCATTATCATATCCTCTACCAAACGGTGCTGGTGAAGAACCTATAAAACCAAGAATCGTTGCTACTTGCATCATGTGATTAAGATCAGAATTACTTTCAAAAGTAACGTTCGCAAGAATACTGCCAATCATTAGTGCTTCAAGGTTATTTATTAGCTCATGATTAAACCTGCGTAGAACACACAGCTCTCTAATATCGCACATTAGAACAGGCACAGTGAGTAGTTTAAAAAGATCCTGTAATGCATCCGGGTTAGTTGTATCTGTAAGTAGCTTTATTAGTAGATTATATTCCCATGGAGTTATATTAGAAACTTCTTTACTTAACATAGCTTCTAAATAAACTAGGTTAAACCCAATAATATTGCCGTATCCATCTCTGATAACAAGCCTCTCAAAAACTGCATTAAATAGTGTTTCTCTGCTATTTTCAATTTTTATACGCCAACTACTTAGAGCAGCGTTGTTATAAGAATTTGGTAGATTCGATGCAGCTTCTTCAATAAGTGCAATGCCGTGCTTTGCCTCTGTACGAAGGGTTATGCTGAGAGTAAAGAGGTTTTTTGTTGTGTTTTCTATTTGCGTAAAGTTCTCAGCTTTTTCTTCTAAATAGCGAATAACCTCATTTGCGTTCTGTTGAATCCTCTTCTGTGTATTTAAAGATGTGCCTGCTGCACTATGTACGGCGTTCAGCTCCTTACTAAAAAGCCTTTGAAGAAACGTTGTACTGCTACGAATCTGCTCATAATGAGCTATCCAGGATGTTGCATTATCTCTTTCGGTTTTGCTATTACTTAGTTCGCGAAGTATATCAGCACCTATAAAGTCTATATTGCCGACCATGCTAATAAGCTTACCATGGTCTGAGATATCAGCATCATTTGCATTCTCTAATGCATTTGACACTCTATGATAATCTTCCATTTTTAGTTTAGCACTATTGAAACTAATACCTCTATTAGAGTGGTCTGTAATGAAAGTCAATAAGGCATTATTTGCTGTTTTCAAATTTTCATTATCAGTTTGTAAAATCGTTATAGCACTATTTGATTGCTCTATGATAACACTTGGAATCAATTTACAATTTTCAGTCATCCATCTCACCTCCTATCATTTGTATTTCATATTTTAAGTCTTCTATATTGGATGCACACTTTTCACTAATTTCTTTTTGTACTTTTTGCATCCCTTCTATTGACTCACTGCAACAACGCTCTGCACTAAGTAGTAAGTTGTACTTTTCTTCGACTAGAGCTGTCCAACGTGAATCTCCACAGCAAGCATCAAAAGAAGAACCAAGTTTTCTGATACTATCTTGCAATTCTTCATGCATTTTACCTTCTCTAAGCAGACATTTTGACAAGAAGCTATCCGCTTCTTCTCTACACCCTTCTATCTTTCTGATTTCGCAACTTAAATCTTCTATTCTTGCTTCATTCAACATATTTATAGCTACTCCGTTCATCGTTATGTAGGCAATGTGTTAAATTGCCTGACTTGACTAACATCCAGATTTCTAAAACTGTTTGATATTGTGACTAATTGTCGACCAGATGCTGACAATGCATTTGCAAAAATGATGTGTGCATCCTGTGCGTTCGAAAATGCATCTTTAGCACCTTGATTTGCTGTAATTGTGGATATATTATCTGTTGATGCTAATGTCTGATGTTTAAAGTTAGTGCTGGCAGCATTCAGTCCTGTTACCATTCGATTAATAGTTGAACTTTGTATTGAAATTACCGTATTCTCCATATAATCCCTCCTAATAATTAAATACGTTTTGTTTTTCTACTCGACAAAAGGAAGCTTAAGCCTTTTCACATCGCCGCGCATATATCGGAAGCCTATGTCGGGTGATGGCGTTGCTACATTAGCAAATCGAACAGACGGAAAGTGCATTGAGGCATCAATCGGATTTCCAAGAATGACTGCTGATTGTGCACTTCTGAACATCCCGTCTATCTGCCCGCTCCCTCTGAATTTTGTGCTAAGTGTTGTGGCTACAAAGCAAACGCCAAGTTCAGCAGCTTTCTTCATGAGCTGCGGCATCTCCATAGCCTTTGCCGTGGTATAATCGATAAACGAATCAATGTCGTCAATAAGTACTAATGCTAGCGGTTGAGATGCAATAAACTCACGCGGTTTCATTCCTGATGCGTTCTTTTCATTATCTAACTTTGCTATTTCTTCTGTCAGTTTTTCAACAAAATTCTCAGAATCACTGACAGCACTCATATATGTGATGTTCATACAATCTGCAAAGTTTGCCAAATCACCTGATTGGCTGTCAGAAAGAAATACAATATTTTCTGCAAACTGACGAAGCAAAATTCGAATTACGTTTGTTTTACCCATCGCAGGGCTTCCCAACACCAAGTGAAATGGAATTGCCATATCAAGCGTGAGTGGTTCTGTGGATTCAGTGTCAAACCCGATATACGCTACTCGTTTAAATGGAGTAAAATTTGGCATTAACTCAGCAAAACTTACAGTTTCACCCAGTACACGCACGCCTTTAACTTTACCAACAGTGCTTTTCTCAGCAATATCCTTTATGAGCTCACCGACACCGGCAGCAAACTTCACATCACTTTCATGCTCAATTGGAAGGTAACATTGGGCAACATGCACATCGTCAAGCTTCACAAGTGCACGTCCACGTAATTCGGGCAATACATAGCTTGACCTGCCAACAAGAGATGTCACATCTGATTTATCAACCATAAACTGTGCCACCTTATTTTTGAAATTCGTGACTATTGAATATTTCATTGCATTAGCACCTGTGGCAGATGCAATTGTATAAACTCCGACACCAACACCGTCACGAGTAGTTTTTACAAAAAACTCATCAAGCATATCGCGTACTTCACGCACAACGTCGAAATTATCCACAAAGAGGAAAATAGCGGGAAGTTTTTCTTCAGCAACTTCATTGTACATTCTGAAGTTAAGCGCATTTTTCTTGGCAAATAAATGCTTGCGTTGCTTAAGCTCGTCCTCAAACAGCTTTATAAGCTTTTCGAGCTTCTCTGTATCATCAATAGAAAGATAATCAGCAGTATGCGGTAAGCCCTGTAGTTGAGCAAGTGCTGAATTTCCATAATCGAGTATGAAGAATTTGCACAATACAGGTGAGTTATTTGATGCGAGAGTTAATGCAATCGTCTGTAAAGTTGTTGACTTTCCGAAGCCGGATGCGCCAAAAACAGCAAAGTTGCCATCGTCAAAGAAATCATGGTCAAACTCTACTTGTTTTTGTTCTTCTGGAATATCCACTATTCCGAGAGGGACACGGAGCTCTTGGGTTTTTATCGCTCCAACATCATGCCCTGTTTTTATAACGTTTGTTATAATTTTTTCTTCAAGAGGCGGCAGCCAAGGACGTTCGACAGCTTCTGAACCAAGCTCGTCATATATAGCCTTTACGTACTTGACTGTGATATCAAGTTCTGTGCATTTAGCTTCTTTGGTTTTATCAACTTCGCTTAAATCCTCGTTGAGAAGTACTCCTTGCCCAAGTTGGTTTATTTCGTATACACGGCTGTCAAAACCACGTTCAATTACATCCTCAACATAAGGAGCACCACTCCATGCGGATTGAAACAATTCGTATATTTCATTATTGCCTACTTGTAGGTATGCTCTTCCCGGTTGTGTGATTCGTGCTGCATCAGGAGTTTTAAGCACTTCGTTAGAATCACTTTCATTTGCGACTTTAAGCGCAAGCTTAAATTTTGAGTTTGACCATATTTGATCGTCAACAACGCCGGAAGGCTTTTGTGTTGCAAGTATAAGATGAACACCAAGGCTACGCCCGATACGCGCAGTGGAGACAAGTTCCGCCATAAATTCAGGTTGCTCTTTTTTAAGCTCCGCAAATTCATCGGAGATTATAAATAAATGCGGCATTGGAAGTGATGTTTCACCTGATTTGAATAATTTTGTGTACTGATTGATATTGTTTACGCCAACATTGCCGAAGACAGCCTGACGACGCTTTAACTCATTCTTGATAGATGCAAGAGCTCGCATTGATTCAGAACCATCAAGATTTGTTATTGTTCCCAGCAGATGCGGTAGCTCTTGAAACAGGTTCGCCATACCCCCACCTTTGTAATCGATGAGCAGAAATCCCACCTCGTGCGGATGGAAGTTTACGGCAAGCGATAATATATATGATTGCACAATCTCGGATTTTCCCGAGCCTGTTGTCCCTGCGACAAGTCCATGCGGACCATGTGCATTTTCATGCAAATTGAGCGTGACAATGTCACCCTTTCCGCGTAACCCCAATGGTACAGCGAGTGATTTATGACACGCATTTTTGCTCCAAAGTTGTAATACCGGTATCTGTTCAGGGCGCTCTACTCCATATAGTTCAAAAAAACTAACCGCTTCCGGGATCTGAGTAGAAACACCTTGTACATGCTTGAGCGGTGCAAGTCTTCGTGACATTGCCTCAAGGTCTACACCATCAATTTTTGACATGACCATAGGTTTGTGCGAGAGTATGCCTTCATTCATTATTAATGTAGCATTATCGCCACCGTCAAGTCTGACAACAGTTTTTATATTGTCAGGTATATTCGCTTGTAAATGTGTAGTATATATAATTGAAAAACCCAGTGATGTATCAGGGCTTTGCAGAAATTCCATTATAGAGTGGTTTACTATGAGTTTTGGATTATCCGCAATAAATATAAAATGAGGAAGGTATCGGCTATCCTTCTTTGATTCTTCAGATTTTTGTTGACGTTGCTTCATCACTTGCGAAATATTACCTAAAGCTTGGTCACGATGATTTTCTGCCGATATAAGACCAATTACATTGATGGCTTTCACACGACAATGCGGATACCAGCGTATCCATTCAAAAGTATTGCGATGCTCCTCTTCAACTAATACAATAATTTCAATATCATGATAGCTATGGTAAAAACATAGTTGGGGTATTATGGTTTTTAGTTGACGATGTATGTATGATTTTTCACCAAAAATCCCCAGATGAGCATTCTTTAAGTCTATTACTGTCGGCATGTTTTTTATCAGTTTATGCCCGCTCGCAATGATGTCCATATCGTCATATAGATGGTCATGCTTTTTCTTTAAGTCCTCATCGGGGGTTTTTACTGTATAACTTGGTTCTGTGTCAGATAATCCAAGTGATAATGTCAAGAAGTCGCTGTCACTTGCAGCACGTTCGTAGACACGACTAGTATTTGACATTATCTCATTAGCAATTTCTTTTGTAGATAGATTGTGGTATGTAAGAGATTCAATCTGTTTATCTTTGAATTTTTGCAACTCTTTCCGTTTGTCGAGTAAGTAATTACTGTAGCTTTCAACATGCTCTGTTTCTTTCTTTATGCGTTCTTTGCGATTTGATATAAATGTGAATATAGAGTTTGCCAAAGTTGCAACCATCATACCGACACTCATAAGCATCATAATACCGCGACCCATGAGAACGCCCATTGCGATCATCATTCCTGCTGATAGAAGCGGAGGGATTAAAATTTTTATAAACGCACCCTTTTTCTGTTCTTCTTTATCAGGCGGCGCAGTCAAGGTTACAACCTCTGTCGGCATCCTATGAATTTCACGAGGTGGGCGTTTAAAAACTGGAAACTCCTTATAGCTTGCAGGATTCTGTGTTGCTATGTTTAACCTCGTTGAGTAGTTCAGGCCTTGAATTTCTATATATCCCTTATGCAGAATAATACGATTACTTGAAGCATAAATGAAATCACCAACTTCTAAAATATAATTACCACAGCCGATTTTATTTCCGTTATGATAAACCTTTTCCGAACCTATGACCTTAAGTATATTTTCAGTAAATGTAAAGCTTGCTTTGCTTTCAAAGAGCTTTATATGGTCACCTTCCATGTTGCCTACACGAACAGGACTTACATTTGTTGTAGAGTAATATTTTGAATCTATACTCACAGCCAGCACATTTATATCATCGCCAATATCACAGGGAACATTTAATCCGATTGGCAATTGTGAAACAATAGGCGTCTCAGAATCTAATTTTTTAAAGTTACTCGATGTTATTGGGATTTCTAAAGGTAAAACTCCAATTGCAAACTCAAAACATCTATCCTCTGTAAAGATGACTAAACTTTTCACTCATCATCCTCCGCTGAGAGAACTTCATTTAAACGAAGAATCTCCTTTTCAAGACGTTCTAATTCTTCCGTGCGTGCCTCTCCATCACCGGGGGAAATCATAGTTTCATCAATAAATGCGTACTTTCTCATATTTGCCCAAAGCAGCAAATCGGGTGAGCCTGTAATATGGGCTATATCAAATGCCTTATCAAACTCTAAACGCCCTATATGAATCCAAAAGTCAAACAGGATTCCATCTGTCATACGAGTTAAACCCATAAGAATATGTTCTTTTTGCATATCAGTCAGTGCTTCTGTAATTACATAAGCGCGGGCTAAGAAATGGCGGGTTTCAAACGCCATATCCTCAGGCTCAACATTGCGCAAAGCATTCTGTGAGGCAATATATTCTCCTGCTATATATGCCTGTGATGCTGTTATTATTTGTTCCTGATGCGGACCATTATAATAAATTGCACGTATTGCAAAAAACGATACACAGATAAGTGCAGCCATGAGAATCGGAATAAGAATGCGTGAAAGAATAACATTATTTTTTGAAACAAGTTTTTTACTCTTTGAAAGCTCTGCTATTTCTTTGTCGTATTCTGCTTCGAGGAACTTTTTAACCTCTGCTACGGACTCTAATTTAGATAACTCTAGGAGCAACCTGTTTTTCTTAAATAAGTCAGCACCTCCATTTATAAAATCGACATACTTGTATCTTGTCAACACGTCACCTATAACAGCCATATACTTTTCCAGAAAAGGTATATCACCGCAGTTAAGGTCGCGTATTAGTATAAAAGGGTACAAGCTCCTATTAACTACTAAGTTATCGAGAGCAAGGGAAAACGCATAGTCTTTGTGTAAACACTCTAGCTGAGCGATGTTTATTAATAATCGATATTTATCCGTTTTTGGCTTTGATTTAATAGCAGTAGCAAGTATCATGCTATCTGATTCAAAATGTAAAGCAATTCCATCTTCAGCTTCTTCTAATGTGCAAGGACAAAGCCCGGCAGCTGAATAACTTAAGAAATCTCGTTTTTCTCTTGGTATGTGCAGCTCACTATTTTTAATCACACAACATATATTTTTTTCTTTCATATTCCATATACTCCATTAAATAGTGATTGTCTTTTTTTGTTACTAAAGTGCGGTTAAGACGTCCCCGTCGTAGATAGCTTCATCATTAAATGTCTTATATGCACTTACAAGTTTTTCAACTTGTTTACTGCGATAATACGCAGGTGTCTCTCCTCCTGAAAACTTACCTGACTCGCGAAGCACAATAAGTCCCATGCTTATTTTCTGTTCAGGGTCAATTCGTATATCCGCTTTTTGGCCATATGCTTCCAGTGTGATGGTTATGTACACTTTTGTTTTTTTCCTTTCGCCTTGCTTTTCTCCTCAATGCTATAAGAAACCCAATACCTGCACAAGTTACGATAACAGGGATAATAATCCACATTGAAATTTCTGAGTCTTCTTCTACAGACATTATTGTACGCACCTGTACAGGTTGTATAAAAAGCATTTCATTATTTTCTGCTGCCTTAAACAATGCCACGTTTGGGTCGGTTTTAATAAAAGTATGCTCTTCTTGAAATATAAGTTTTTTCGCTCTTTCTATTTTATGCTCTTGTCGTTTTTTTCCTGTTTCAATTCGTGCATCAGAATTTTCGCTAAAAAGGTCAATACCCCAGCGTACTGAGAGTGCATCTTGACGCTCTTCTCTTTGTCTCCTGATTGCTCCTATATCTATTGGAAGGTCAATCGCAATGGCTGTTGCTCCAAAAGCAGTAAGAAGTAATATAGAAAAAACTAATATCAATATTTTTTTCTTTTGCATTTCTACACCCTTTGCAAGTGATTATTTAGTCTATAAATAGTCCGTACCCATATCGCAGCACCTAAGGACACGGACTAAATAGACAATGTTGCTTATTTTAGACTTGATATGCTCGGCTGAGAGTTTGGTCAGTTGATGTGAATTGATCACACGTATTTGTTATGGCACGTGCTGTTTGCTCACACATTTCTGAACATTGTTCCAGCACATTCGCTGCCTGACCTTTTGCATAAGCTTCAAACTCATTAGCAGCAGCACCTTCCCATCCGCCCGCACGGACAGCATCGCAAATTTGGATTAGTTTTGTCCTACATTGGTTAAGTTCTGCAGCCAGAGTATTGCAACCTGTTGCTGCGATACTGAGTTTATCTCGATCTACTATAATTTGTCCTGACATGATTTATTCTCCTTCATCCATAATATTATTGCTAATTTTCAATTATACTGTTATTCAACAGTGAACTTGCTCATTCCTTGAGGTACTTTCGGTTGATGGAAATTGAATATGCATACTGCTTGTGCTGATGCTACACCAAGCGACAATGCTATAGCTGTAACTAAACTACAGAGCCACATTAATGCAATTTTATACTTCTTCATTACTTTCTCTCCTTTCCTAGTTTATCCTTTTGCTTCCCTGATTTTTTATAAAGTTTGCCAGTAGCGATATTGCAACAGTAACATTTCCAAGAGCTATAGATAGTGCAAATAACTCTTTAGCAAGTATTGTTGTGCAAATTAGTACTGAAAACCCAACAATAGCCCAGCGACTTTTCTTTCTAAACTTATTGCGCTCTTTATCATCGATTGTTTTATTACTATCATCAGATGGTGCTAATAGAAAAATAAGAGTTATAGAAATCGGAAAACTCAGAAAAATTAAAGGAACGATTAAATTAATCGGAATGAATTTTGTAATCATTAAGAATGCTATGTACGTCAGTACGAATAAAATGTAGCACCTTAAATGGGTTATGGCATGATAGCCACCAGCAATTAGTCTGAGAGGAATGAAGCCAACCAGAAAGAAAATGGTGTTCAGCATTGAATCACTTATAATTGCAATAATGAGTATGGTAAGAAAACTTAATATTGTTGAAAGAAGTATTTCAAAGCTATATTCATAGACTTCTCGATCTTCATCTGAAATGACTTCATGTGAAATAAAAAATGATGATATACTTTTTGACATTCGGATAATCATAAAATCACCCCGTAAAAAAGTTATCATCATTTTTGTTATGCTTCAATAGAAGATGCGACTTCGTTGAATAAAAACCCAACTTCGTTAATTGGATTTGTTTTTTAGTAAAATTTCAACTGTAAATTTATATGATTCAGAATCATAAATTAAGTAAATATCTCCATCATATTTTTTTGCAATCGCTTTCATTTGCTCTATACCGAATCCATGACTGCTCTTTTCCTGTTTTACGGTTTTAAAACCTTCAATTATAGGAACAGAGGAATAGTTCTCAATAAGTAATGAAATGTAGTCAGGCACACTAATAAAATCAAGTTTAATAACTCTTTCAACATCATTGGACCGCAAAATGCCTTCAACTGCGTTATCTAATGCATTTGCAATAAGTATAGCTATATCGAACTGGTCGGTATGTAAAGCGTTATCAATTATTATCTTGTGCCTTATATTTATATTATTTGCTTTTGCTTTTTCTATTTTTGCATTTATAACTGCATCTATAGGCGGAAAACCTGTGTCAATAATTGTTGCTGTTTTCTTCACTTCGTTATCGATTCCATCGATACGCTCAAGCGCTTCAGAGATTAAACCGCTTGATAGTAATCCAGATATTGCTACAAGTTTATCACTAATATTATGCCGAATCGCTTTCACCTCACGCTGTGCAGTATAAAGCTTTTGATAATGTTCAATTTGCATTTCCAGCCTTAACTGTGATAACTCATATTCGCTTTTATATTGCAATGCTTTTTGCTGATTCCTAATTAAGAACATTGTTATGTATACAAGTAACAGTGATATGAGAATCGCTATTATACCCAAGGGTGAAGAGTTTATCATATCCGCATTTATTGAATAAATTGATACTAAAAAACAAATAATAATAGATTGCAACGGCATAACAGCCATTATCACGTTGAACCGATTATTGGTTTGCCTCTTGTAGCCCTTCATTATTGCTCTTAAAAATAACACAATAAAGAGTGCTAGGAGCTTTGAAATAATCACACCCATCATATATAGCGTTATATTGTTTTGTACTACTTCTATCGGGACTCGAATATAGTTAACAAATACTATTCCTACAAACTGCTCCGCTACAAATAAAACTGCCGTTATTATTAAAGTAAATAATACCTTGGATGATATGCTCGATACGAAGAATAGAGTTGTTATAAACATTATCATTGTCGAAATAGATGCAAGAATAACTGTACTCTGCAACAATAATGTTGAGAATGCATTTATTACAGTGAGTATACAAATAATGACACAACACGTAATATCTTTTATACTCGTTCTAGTCCAAAATGTTCCGTAGAGTACAATTGCTGCAGTTATTCCAATCAGTGCTCCCAAAGCGTCAATCAACAGTTTTTCCATACTTACACCCTATACTTTACAAGATAAGAGTTATATGCTCTTAGGCAAGACTGCTTTTTTCTTGCACTCATTTCTACTTTTCTGTTACATGTTGTGATTATAGCTTTGTCTTCAATGCTTTTTATGTATCGCATGTTTATTATCGCATTTCGGTGACACCTTAAAAAACCGTGTGATCGCAAGTCACGCTCATACTCTTCTAATTTTCCGTTGCATTCTTGCACATCATCTTTACTTCGAAATAACACCCTCCCGTGATATGCTTCAATATATACAATATCACTTATATCAAATGAATGTGTAGTTCCTTGCCATCTGAAGCTTATGATATGATGTTGGTCTTTATACTTTCTTAGTGCTCTACCGAGAGTTTCGCGAACTCTTTCTGCTGTGATTGGTTTTACAATATAATCGAATGCCTCTATAGTGAATGATTCAAAGACATATTGCGTGTGACTTGTAAGAAATATTATTATTACATCTTTATCGGTCTTTCTTATTGCATGTCCTGTTTCAATGCCGGACATTCCATCCATTTCGATATCAAGGAAAATGATATTATATGGGTTTTTTATATGTTTAATAATCAGAGCTTCACCGCTTTCTGATTCTTCAAGATCATATAATATAAACCAATCCTCGATTTTTGCTAATAGTGTACTAAGTTCTTTTCTCAGCTGCTCATTATCATCACATAATGCAATGCGCATAAGTTTGTCCCCTTTTTTTTGTCTCAAATTACTATGTTGGTTTTCATCCCTTATCTCAAATGTCGCTTTGATTGTCCACATTTCTTAACCCTACCTTTCTTAGCTTTCTGGTTTTGAATACAACACATTCTTCAGTTTGTTACATTGACTGCGAAATCGTTTAATTCTCTTTTTTTACATTATTTATATATGAAAATGCCTTTATTTGCTGATGTGCAGGCTTATGCTGCAAGGTATAATGACGAATATAACGTTTTGAAGAAGTTGTTACATTGTCTGTTTTTGAATGGAGGGAATTTCATAGTGCCTACTACACAACCTATACGCAACAAATATCAAGTCCGTGAGTTATCGCAATTCTACCTCAATCGTGGCGAACTTAGAAATTATCTGCTTATTATTATGGTTGTTCATACTGCTCTTCGTATTAGTGACCTGCTTCATTTAAAGTGGTATGATGTATATGATTTTAATCGCAATCGACTAAGAGAAAGTGTATCTATCACGGAAACTAAAACCCGTAAATCTAAAATTGTGAAGCTCAATAATGCGATATTATAAGCCTTGAACACCTGTATATGTCTAGCAAAGGAAGGAGATTACTTGTTTAAAAGTCGTAAAGGTGGAAATATTGGTAGAGTTCAAGCTTATCGAATTATTCCTACTGCTGCAGAGGCTCTTGATTTTAACACCAATGTTTCATGTCATTCTCTGAGAAAGACATTCGGTTATCATGCATGGAAGAGTGGCGCATCTCCAACAGTATTAATGGAAATTTTCAATCATTCAAACTATGCAATTACTCGAAGATATCTCGGAGTGACACAGGATGATAAGGATGAAGTGTATTGTAAACTCGAAAATGCTTTTTAATTCAATTTCTGAAAAGGATAGCATACCCAGCAAAAAACTATATACAATGCAACTTCACTGTTAAATAATCGAACTTCGCAAGGGTATCGCAATTTTTTCCATTTGATCTGCAACAACAGCCTTTACGCCAGTGTATTATTAAGAGTTTTCAAGAATTTTCAGAATATGTTGGCTAAGAACAAGGATACTGGCAATAATGGATGCAATTGAAATTAATATTCCCGCAATACTGCTTAGGTTCAGCGGTCTTCTATCCCGTCGTATTTTCACTGATAAATCAATGTAACGGTGCATATCATCAAATGTAATTTGGTCTTCGCTTTCATAAGGGTTTTTTCGTGCAATTGATTCTTCAATCATTTCCTTGTGGACTGCATACACTAAAAACCTGTTTGCTAAAAAAATGTATGATAGAAATAATAACAAGAAAAAAGGGAACATCAACCCCAACAAGAGAATTATTGAACTCGAATCTTCATGTAAAACTAAAAATCCAGAATAATTTTGAAAAGCAAGGGCTCTAATATTAAAATCTTCATTTAGTATAAACATACCGGAACTTGTAAGTAGTATTATATGCATTAGTAAATAAAGAATTGAGACAACAGAAAATATCACTGATATACGAGATGAAAATATCTTGATTAGTCTAAATTCTTTTGTGTTTGATGGAACAAGCTCATTATATTTAAACTGAGTTAATTCCTTTCTGATCCATAAATCAAAAATCAATTTCACTACACACAGACAATAATATGAACTGAAATAGTTCAGAAAAAATGAAATTACTAATACTATGACAACAAAAGCACCTTGAATGTCGTTCTTAATTATTCCATAGTAATATAGAGCAACGATATATAGTACAACACAGCAAATCCATACAATTGTATAAAGAATCTTATATGCAACAGCTAGTTTATCACTAATTTCCTCAGATTGCTTCGTATTCGTTTTTTTAGGTCTTATAATATGTATATGCGTATTAAACCTATCAAGAATCAACTTAAATTGCGCAGTACCCTCAAGACTTTCGAGATTTTTGTTAACTGCAACAACATAAACAGAAGAAGTTAACCAGATTACTATCATTGCTAGTGCAATTATTAAGACAAATAATCCACTGTTAATCTCTACAAGAAGACAATATACAACAACAACAATGATACCGGCAAGAATGCTAACTAAAAATGCTGTCGCTGTCCTCATTTTAAAGATAGTTTCCCCAAAAAATCTTATGATTCCCATAATTTGTCAACACCTCCGCACTGTTGTGTTAGTTTATATCGCAATAAACCTCCTGTAATTATGAAGACATGTAATCACCAAAATTTTGTTCACTCACAAAAGCCATTTTCTACTAAAATAGGGATATTTGGACACTATTCTACGCTCATCTCTCCTCCTAAATTATATATAACATATTAAAAGAATATATTCTATACACGATGCGACTTCGCTAAAAAAAAGAACAACTTCGTAACGTTCATTTACTTTTATTTATAAATCTGGCTCTTGGGTTCGTCTGCGTGGTCGGTCTTGGGCATGCTCTTGGGTTTGCTCTGCTCCGTCCATAACTCGCTCTGCTCCTCTTCTAAGGACTTCAAGATTTCGGATTTCATTTTTAAGTCCATAAAACTGTTCAGTAAGGGTATAGCGGTCTTGCAGTAGCTGTTCTCGCTCTTTTCGCCATGTTTTTTCAGGAATAACGGTTTTTCCGTTTAGATGGTCTTTGATGTATTTATGAGCCGCTTCATACTGTTCGATGACAGCAGCATTTGCGTGTCTGAAAGTATCTTGTTGTCTTGGGTCAAGCTGCGTATATTTTTTGTATATTGGCTTGGCGGCATCTAAGAGAACGACATTATGCAAATGAGTATCAAGGGTTTTAATCTTACGGTCTTTTTCTTTAATCGCTTTTGCAATATCATACTGCTCTTCTTGCATGTCGGAAACCCTGTCTGCGAATGATTCAATGGAATTAATATCATGTTCTTTGCAGAAATTGATTACATTTCCAAGAGTTTTAATATCCTGTAATTTTTGAGCTTTTGATTTTAAGCGATTATTAGCAGTAACGCTTTTTAAAACATCACTCATTGTTGGAGCATCTTCAATAGGCTGCTCGTATAACCATGTTTTAAGTTTCTTAATCCTGCCTTTTATCATGCGAAGCTCTCTGTTCCACTGAGATATTTGCCTGTTTCTATCGCCTTGCTCGGTTTGGATGCCTCTGTGTTCAAGATGATATGAATACCCTAAATGGACAGCCGGGATTTGCTCAATGCCTTGCCTTTGATATGAGCGGTGATTAACGCTTACATCATGTCCGTAGTGTTTTAATGCTTTATTTTGATACTCAGCCCAGAGTTTACGCCAGTATTCCGCTTTATCCTTGTCGTTCCAGTCAATAAGATTAATTTTTCTCGTTTTAAATGTACCATTACTGAGCATGACTTTTTTATCGTATTTATCAAAAACATACTCCTTCTTTGCCTTCGCTCCCCAGTTGCCATCTTCATCAATTGGTCGCATTGTCAGCATGATATGAGCATGGGGGTTTCCTGCTCCGGTATCATGTATGCAAATATCGGCACACATGCCATCTTTTACAAATGTGTCATATACAAACTTTCGGGCAAGTGCTATATTTTGTTTTGATGTTAATTCAACAGGCAGGGATATTTCAATCTCTCTTGCCAGCTGAGCATTGCTCTGTTTTTCAATATATTCGACTGCGTTCCATAAAAACTCTCTATTTATATATTCCTGCGGTGCATTTTCCGGTAATAATATTTCTTTATGTATGACTCCGTACTTTTTGCTGTAATCGTGTTTCCTTCCGTCATACTGACTTTCAAGTATTTCTCCTGCACGATATGCTGCTTTACATACTGCGGATGCTCCGTTGCCTCTGCTTATTATTTTAATACTCATATGATAATTAGCTATACATAAACTCCTTTCCCGAAAGTGAAACTTCCGTTTCGTTCTTTTTGTACCGACAGGGCAAAAACGCCTACTGCAAGTATCATTTTTGTCCGATAAGACACGCAGCACCCTTTAGGGTGTATAAGTGCGCCGTCATCACTCTCGCTCAGACGGACTGAGGGAGAGTGTATATTTCACCTCCTAACCATATGGTATATATGTTTGTAATTTTGCCATGTATTTTGCTATGTCAAGAGCATGATACTTTTTTTCTTTTCCTGTTGGATAACATGGTAAGCTTGCAAGAAATTTTCCACGCTTGTCTTTTGCCATTCCCAGATAACGCCCTGCTTGAGAAGCGTTAATAAAAGAAGAGCCAAACGTATCTTTAATATCCTTTGCTATTTCCTGTATTGTCGCCATCATCAGTAACCCCTGTTAATATACATTTAATCAACTTAAAATTTCTTCTTGACAAGCAACACTTGCTAATGTATACTAGTTGATAGTAACGATAACTTAACATCAGGCAGCGTGCCTGTCAACAGTTAATTGCTATTAACATTATTTTGTGAGTGTTACTTGCTATTGGGGAGGAAATTATGGCTAGAACGAAGACAAAAACTCTGAGAAATAAGTACAGTAATTCAGTATTAACTCAGAACTTGCGAAAGAGAATTAATCCCGAGAACACGCGCGAGCTTGCAGAAGCATGCAATGTTAGCGAGTCTGCTGTTCGATTGTGGTCAAGCGGAGCTACCCGCCCCGACATTGATAACATACCAACAATCGCACGAGTTCTAAATGTTCCCATTGATTATCTGTTTGGCTATGAAAGCGAAAAAATAACTGCAAAGAGCAAAGATGAAGTTCAACTTCTAAACAATTCTCTTGAAGAACTGTTCACAGACTCTATACTTTCATATGAATCTTTAGCGGTAAAAGAACAACTTTATGATGTCTTTCAAATCATAACAACAATGTTCATTATGCTAAGTGAGTCCGGAATAGATACTGCTGACACCTTTATAGACGATATTGAAAAGTTGCTATTGTATATTTCTTCAGGTTGTATACAAGCAGAGACAGCATCAATAATGATAGATAACAAGAAGGCTGTACCTGAAGAATTTTACGCTTATAATTATGAAATCCAAAGAGAGGCTGATGAGGCGAGAAAAAAGGCAGTTGAATTAGTAACCACACTCATTACTAATATTCAGGATGATACAGTTCAAAATCTTGCCAGAGTATTAGAAGTTAATATTGACAATCAAAGGGCGGAAAGTTTCAATAAAGACTTGTTGCTTAATAATGCAAATAGAAAAAGAAGGGATGATGTTACAAATGGTTAAGAGTGATTATCTTTCGCAGCAGATTATGCTTTAACGGTAAGCAGTACGATATAACAGGAAAGTCTCAAAAGGAGGTGGCGAAAAATGCTTAAATTACAGAAAGATGGATATTTTCGAGAGACATTTTATTTTAACAGCAAACAATATTCTGCAAGAGGAAAAACAGAAAAAGAGGCTATTAAAAAGGCTCATGAGAAAAAGAAAGCTCTTGAGCGTGGCGATATTGGTATAAGTAATAATATGACTGTGAGGTCATGGGCTTATGAGTGGCTTGATACTTTCAAAAAAGGCACAATAGTTGATAAGAGCTATAAGCGTTATAAAGCGCATATTGACAATGTTATTTTACCGGTTATTGGTAATATGCGAATTAGAGATGTACGGGATGTGCATCTTCAAAAGATATTAAACTTGCGTAAAGGGTATTCAAAATCAGATACAAAGAAAATACTATTTACTATCCAAGCGATGTTTAAACAAGCCCGATTAAGTCGCCTAATTCAATATGATCCGGCAGAAGGCACATTAAAAATGCCGCTCACAACTCAAGGCAAG